>Ga0315914_1000769_pt1 | contig 43581 bp, 14 predicted proteins | sample MpolenodulesMG_FD_203920 | JGI IMG/M metagenome (GOLD analysis project Ga0315914, IMG submission 203920) | Medicago polymorpha root nodule microbial communities from Los Angeles, California, United States - elongated nodules | ecosystem: Host-associated > Plants > Roots > Nodule | place: USA... | reverse complement strand
AGAGAGAGAGAGAGAGAGAGAGAGAGAGAGAGGAGAGTGTGAGAGAGAGAGTATTTATAGGAGCTATCTCTCTGTGCTCACAGTTTGTTACACAATATTCTCTACTCCACCTATACCAATTTCTCTATTTTACTCCACCTAGCACCACACATTACTCATGCCAGTAATTTTATGATAGTTGCCGTTTATGAAGGCTGTTCACAAAGTTCTGCTATTGTGGGGTTTTATGTTAAATGATTTTCAAATATTGCAACTACTTATGCCGTATGCTCAGAGAATGTCAATAATTTTTTGTGTGTGAATCTTGTTATTTGATTGAGTTAGGTTGCATTGTCATGCTATATGTCATCAATTCTCTTGATAGGATGCTTGTATTGGTTTTGTCATATAGGCTACCCTTAGAATAACACAACTGGACAAAGTAGCAGAGCATTTGTCTCGCCATGTTATGGAGCATCATGAAGTAATGGGTAAGTTCAAGAGATTAATTCATAGAATCGACCACCTCCTTTGTGAAGTTTTTGCACACGAGGTTATGCATGTTAGGTATCTGTATAACATTTATTTTCTGCTATCCACTCTCGTTTACTTAAATATTTCAAGGCCGACGATTCTTTTTGCCTTGGTTTTTGGTATTATTATTTGCTTAATAAAAAAGTTAATTATTATTTGACCAACTTACAACCATGTTTATATCCTAATTATAACATAATAATGAGTTGATATATTTGGAAGAATGTGGTATCACTTCTGGTATAAATAATCAATAATATTAGTCTAAGTTCATTGAAAAATTAGAAAAATAGGGTGCGTGTAACTTCTCTGCAGCTGCCAGCTTGCCATTCTAGACCACTTGCTTTTTAAAGAAGCTTTAGAATAAGGAGCTGACACTTACTTTTGGCCAGTGAAGGGGATGAATTTGGTCAGGGAGTTGGAGAAAGACTTAAGAATTGCAAATGTCATCTGTATGGTGAGCATCGCAAGAATTTCAACATATTGATGTTACCTTTTTGCTCTGTCTTGATCTTACTGCATTATTTTCAATGATATTACAGAATGGAAGAAGGCACCTGACATCTTCTATGAATGAGGTTTCAAGGGATTTGATTGTGAATTCTTATTCAAAAAAGAAGCAAGCACTAGTGGTATTTCCCTCTCTTTTTAATCTTAAACTCACCATGGCTTTATTGTTTTTCTTTTTAGTTGTCTTGATGGATTGTTTTCCCTTTTGTGACTATCTTTTCTCTTTATGTGTTTTGAAGATCAATTTCTTGTCATTCATGAGTTGTTTTTGGGATTATAAAGTATGTTAATCTAGGATAGTGTGGAAAATGCATACTTACAGTCAGACTGTAATATAGCTTGTGGTGGTAACTTAATGAATTCATCCTTTCCCATTCATAGGACATGCTTCCAGTCTTGACTGAACTTCGACGTGCATTAGACATGCAGTCAACACTTGAATTCCTTGTAGAGGAAGGGAATTATTGGAAGGTGGGCTTCTATATCTGCTTTAACTTGTAGGTTTTAGTTAATTACTCACAATTTTAACCAAGTTTCTATTTTTTTTGAGTAATTCCTTGTTCTCGAATAAGCCTTCTTCTAAGATTTTTATTTTTACATGGTGATCACTACACAGGCATTTCAAGTCCTATCGGAGTATTTGCAACTCTTAGAGAGTTTCCCAGAGCTTTCTGCAATGCAAGAGATGAGCCGTGGTGTGGAGGTGAGTATTGAATAACCATTTTGAAAGATTAAGCATGATATGTTGGCACTGCTCTATTCTTAAGATGTTCCCTGCATGTATTGTACTTATGTTACTGTAATATTCATGATGAAAATGTTGGGTATATTCGTGTATTTTGTTGTTTTAGTTTAATACATCATATTATCAATGTAGGTTTGGCTGGGAAGAACTTTGCAGAAATTGGATGCTCTTTTATTGGATGTATGCCAGGAGTTTAAGGAATATGACTATCTGACAGTGAGTATCTGTTTATTTTTTATGGGAATGAGTTTACTTTCTAGTCATATCAAATGCAGGAAGTGTTGAGTATTCAGTGCCCAGAATTATGAGCATACATACTTTCATTTTTTCTCTGCTGTGGGAGGATGTCAAATTAAAAACTATTTCTTAACTTTCAACTTATAACTAGTTTCATAAATCTATATAAAATTGAACTAGTTCAATATAAAATTGGTTCCTGAACATCGATATCTTGGTGGGTGAAGTTTGGTGATGCCGTATCTTTTTGCCACAGTGAATTTCAAATAAATTGAGGGAGTGGAAAAGAATGATGAAGGTTGTGTAATTCAAAATATAAACCAATTTAGTGTATGATTTTGTTTGAATTGGGTTTGGCTTCAAATTGATATTTGCTATTTTCTATTGGATTATTGGAAATAAGTTAAAGTGTTCTAACACAAGAAGAGATGATACAGGTAATTGATGCGTATGCATTGATAGGGGATACCAGTGGTCTTGCTGAAAAGATACAAAGTTTCTTCATGCAAGAAGTCATATCAGAGACGCACTCGGTGCTAAAGACTATTGTTCATGAGGTATGCCAATATATTTTCTTCTTATTTTTAGTTTCACCGGATTTTGAAATTGTTTAGGAAGCAGAATAGTTAATTGCTAGAAAGCTCGGACATCATATTCTAGTTTAGCCCTATTTTGACCTTTTATTCTATGATAGCAATCCTTAACCCTACCTCAAAACAATGGTCACAAAAGCTTTCCTCTCCCTCCTCCCCCTTTTTTATTTGTTTCTGGGTCAGCATACATTTTACTCATATAGAGTAAGATCAATTTAATTGTATTTACCTACTACTACTTTTTTTTCTTTACACTTATATGTAAAATACTACAACCCTATAATTTCAACACTGTCATAATGGCACAATCCTAAACTTGCCCTGTCACTTTTGGCTGCCAATTTCTGTAAAATCTGGATATTTATTTTATTTCCATGATTATTTTTTTCCTTATGATAAGTCATATTTCTCATGTTTTCCCTCAGCACCTTTTTCTGGTGCAACATTGTCAGCGGGCTTTCCTGACATTGCAACCACCATCTTTTGCAAGACCTGTCATCTGGTATCTTTCTGTTGTCGTCAACCCTCGTGATGCACCTTCACGGACAATGTTTATGGCATTTTTCCACTGTTAGCATAGGATTGGGGGGAGTAATATGGAAGGTGTCTGGCCTCAGCTTCCATAGTAGCTGAAATCTAGCTTCAGCTTTTACCCTGGGGTAAATTTGGCCTTGGCTTGTCCCATATGCAGTCTATCCTTGGCCTCAGATTTTGTTTCGGATGTAGGCCAGCCTTTGTTGGCTTTTGCCTTGATGCAGTGCAGCCCTAGTTGGTTTTTGTTCTAGATTTAGCCTCTGGCCCCAATTACAGTCTCAGGTGTAGTTTGGCCTCGTGTCTCAGATCCCATATTATATATATATGATTTTTTCTTTTTCTGAAGGTTTTATTTGTAAAAAGTTAAAGCTTATAAATTAAACCTGAGGTGGTGCAGTGCTAGAATTTATGAAAATATGTCTTCATATCTTGATTGTATTGTTGAGTAATTTAGTGTCGTAGATTAATTCTTTGGGGGTGCTTGATTTGCTAAAGAATGCATAGAAAAGTAAGGGGCTATTGCACTCACCTCTTTTGAGTTATGCTTAAATGATATACACGTCTCCTATTTTTTTAACAAATACTCGATACTCTTATTTGTTGGAAATAGATGAGAGACTGTGTAGATGAGGGGAGGTCAATTTTTATTTTTAACTTATAACCAATTTGAGGGGATGCATGTGTTATTTAATCATATCTAAGGTGAAGCGAAGTGCAATTTCCCAAAAAACAGTTATAGGACAACCAAAACAAAATAGATGAAGTACATCACAAAGGTCTTAAAATTTGTTACTCTTAGAATTCATGGTTGGGCTTAACACAACCTCACGAAACCGGCTTGTGAGGTGAAGGTTGGTCCCCACTTATAAACATATGTTCAAACCATCTTTTGTCCGATGTAGGACTCTTTAAGACACCCCCTCACGCCCAACACTATTGGGCTTGGTGCGTGGATATTAATGGTGGGTATCCCGTTAGTAGGAACCTGATAGCAGGTGGCCCAATGGATATTTGGAGGAGGCTCTGATACCATCTTAGATTTTATATTGGGCCTAACTCATCCTTACAAAACCGGCTTTTGAGGTTAGGATTGCCCCTACTTACAAACACATGTTCAAGCCATCTTTTGTCTGATGTGGGACTAACATTTACTAAAATTAGGGGACTTTTGTACCTAGCCAACAAAGGTTGATCTAGTTTGTAAGGATGCGATGCGTGCCCCCACTATGATATAAATTGAGATTCCACTGGCAATATAAGAGTCTCGTTAGTAGACTGGGTAATATAAAATACAAAAATGTTCCTTAGACACCCAATTTTTCATACATTTGTGACACTTGGTTAATCACATGCAAAATTGTGGTTAATTCACTTGAGTATATGGTTAATTTAGATCACGTTAAAAATTGTGAAATTATGGTTCATCATGTAGTTGGATTGACCACAACTTTGACCATTAATTGAACTAACCATCTGTTCAACCGAATTAGCCACTTTTTTAATGCGATTAACCAGGTGTCACAGGTGTTGGAAAAAAAATGGTGTCTGAGTATCATTACTGTATAAAATATGTAAACTTTTTATATATAAATTAAATAAATTAGGTGGGAACTTTTTGCCCATGTGCAACATCATCTATAAGTAAAATACTACCCAACTGTTTTTTCTTGCTCTCATTGATTTATCTTCTTCGTGAATCCTCTTCTTTCCCTCAAAATTACCTGTCCTATGCGTCAGCCACCATACTGTAAATAAAACAAAAATTTGTATTGCACCTTAGCTGCTTGTAATGTGTTGCTTGTGCCCATTCCTCAGTGGGCATAACACATACCCTTTTAGGATTGGTTTCCATATTTTCTTGTATTTCCCTATTTGTTTCCTTGTTGGATTAGTATTAGGATGGAGTCTAGTACTAGCACGAATAAGGTTTAGTGCCTTGTCATTTGTAACATCATCAAAAACTGTCTCACATAAAGTATACCAATTTCAAATCATTTAATTTCTATTCTCTTCATGTGTTGCCAGCAATACCCGTGCTGGAATCATTAAAACACTGCTACAGCTTCCTTCCAGCCATGCATCTGCTTCTTTATAGATTAATATTATATTTTCCCTACGTGTTATGTGAATAAAATTGAGTCTGGAGGTGTAGTTCGTTGTATAGCATTAGTATTCTTTATAACTGCCATCTAGACAGTTTTAAGTAATAATAATGGTATCACCGTACCATTATCACTTTTCATTCCACATAAACATATGCATATATGGTTGTTGCTGAAGCTAAGTGTTTTTATCTTAGTTTACATATATTAGTTCAAGCTAGGATCGAAAGAACTTGATTCATCTGAATGAATAAGAGTAAAATAAATGATCACAATAATTGAGATTTGAGGCTCCAGAGGGCCAAACCAATGATACCGTTAATAGCAATGAATTCACATTATTAAATTTGCTCTGCTTGATTTCTCTTCCAATTTTGAACTAAAACGCAAAAGATTCTTTTAATTGGTATGCTGATTATTTTTTTGTAGGACGAGGAGGGACTTGCGCAAAATAGTAGGTACTTCTTTTCTGCCAGCATATTTACCATCCTTTCAATTACTTCTATCAGTATTTTATGTTTTTATTGGCTTCTTAGTCGTTATTTCATTTCCAGGCTCACTTACAGCGACCTATGCCTTCAGATACCTGATTCTAAGTTTAGGCAGTGCTTACTAAGAACATTGGCTGTTCTATTTGACCTTATGTGTTCATACCATGAAATTATGGATTTTCAGCTAGAGAGAAAGGTAAAGTTCTGGTTCCTGTCAAGTAAACATTTTCCCCTTTCATTATGCAATTTCCGTCACTGCTTTGTGCATTCAAATAATAACATCCACTTGTAGCCCTCCAAAAAATAAACACCTGGAGTCCTGGACTGATTTTAGGCAAATTTCGACCTTTTTTTCTTTGGTTCTTCGCAGTTGTTAAAGATGAAAATTGTTATTCGATTTCCACCCTAACATCTTAGCTCTAGTTTAATGAGCGTTTCAGATCCAGAAAATATCTCAATCGACATGTAAATTGGAAAAATCCTTGATTTGGTTTTGATGAACTGAATAAATCACTAGTCAGTGATAGAGTTCTTGTCACAAACGTTAAAATTTCAGTATGTATTCAGTTTTTAGACTGGGAAGAAATCCATTCATGATTACACAGTCTTCAGTTGTTTGTTATATGCTATTCAATTTCCTTCATTTGGTTGATTATATATATACTCAGGATTCAGCACCACAAACATCTGATAAGTGCAATGAAGACAGTTCTTGTAGTTTAGGCGAGGCTCGAGAAGTTGATTCAGTTACAACAGCCTGCAATAATTCTATGTCCAGTTCCGGGGATGTGATACATGATTCATCTTCAACAATCAGCGCACCGACCGAAACTACCGGTTCACCACTATGCAGTGATTTTCATGATCCAGTGAATGAGGCTAGAGAGGAGGAAAGTTCAGCATCAAGCATCGATTCCCCATGGTACCATCTTCGGAAAGAAGCTACAACATTTGTTTCTCAGACCCTTCAAAGAGGACGCAAGAATCTGTGGCATCTTACTGCAAGTCGTATCTCAGTGTTGCTTTCTTCTGCTGCAGCTTGTTCTGCTAGCATTCATCTATTCTTGAAAAATTATGAAGATCTGAGTGTATTCATTTTGACTGGTGAAGCCTTCTGTGGAATTGAAGTGGTTGAATTCAGGCAGAAGTTGAAGGTTGTTTGTGAAAACTATTTCATAGCATTTCATCGACAAAATGTGCATGTAAGTGTCATCAAGGCTTCTCATTCTTTATGCAGTTCCTTTTGAGCCATGTATGATGTATGTATAGTACAAATACAATGTGACAAGTTGCCTCCTGTGTCTGCATGGCTTCTCTAAGCTGACGATAGGGCTCCAGCTATCATTAACATTGTGATACTAATAAATTATATTAATGTATTGGTTTTCTGTTTTATAAAACTTTTTATTAACCTTCTGCTGTTCTTTTTGGGTGGATGTTGGGGGTATCTGGTACATGTGGTTCATAATTCATCTATTGAATTTTTCTTACAACCGAAGACGATCAAATTACATGTTGTTTTCTTCGTATTTTTGGATCCGGAAATGTTCAAAATAACATGTCAGCTATGTCCTTTATATTTTATGGTGCTGTTGATTTTCAGTATTCTTGGAGAATCAGGTCCATAATCCCGGAAGCTTCTGGGCTATTACTGTGTGGAATACTAAGAATTTTGATTTGATGAAACTATTACAAAATGTAGGAAGCAAAGGTTTCATCACTGTGAACAAATTAATTAATTGTACTCCCCCTGCACTCTAATCCCGGAAACTTCTGGGCTATTACTGTGTACCTGAATGATGTCCATAATCCATTATCTTTGTATAATTGGTTTGATTTTTCATGCCTTTTCTTTTTAGGCACTAAAAATGGTTTTGGAGAAGGAAACTTGGTTAAAATTACCTCCAGAGACTGTTCAAATTATCAGTTTTGCTGGACTTATTGGTGATGGAGCAGCGTTGATTTCTTTATCTGTCGGTAAATCAATGAATATCAATGAAATCCATTCCAATAATAAATCAGTGAACATGGTTCACACTAGTGCGAGGAAGAGTGGGTTCTCTCATTGGATTAAAAATGGAAATCCTTTTCTGCAAAAAATGTCAACCTCAAAAGAAGGTCATGGTATTCCCCAACCTAACGGGTCAAGTTATGGTGAATTTGATGGAGGCTCAGTCAACAACTATCATGATGATAGAGTCTCCCCTAGAAAGAATGACTCCAGTCAATTGAATGGTGCCAATTCTGTTTTAGAAGATGAAAATGAAGATCTTCTTGCTGACTTTATTGATGAAGACAGTCAACTTCCAAGTCGAAGTTCTAAACCCCATCATTCAAGATCTCACTCTTCACATGGTAATGATGAAGAGAGTACAACACAAACTGGATCGTCTCTATGTCTTTTAAGGTGAATTGCTATACATTTTGTGTCAAAAAAATCAATTACTGTTTACCATGTAATTTATTCTATCACTATTTTTAGGGATTTAATGAGATATTGTGTCTTAAAATGTAAGGTCTATGGACAAATATGCAAGGCTTATGCAGAAATTAGAAGTAGTAAATGTCGAGTTCTTTAAGGTAGGGTATTCTGCATTCAATTGCTTTGCCTACTTTACACCCTTCTTCTCTTTCCTTTCCTTATGTTATATTTTTTCCTCTACAATGTTTTTCCCTGATTCAGTATATTTTTGCAGGGAATATGCCAGTTGTTTGAAATTTTTTTCTATTTTATATATGAAACATTTGGTCAGCAGAATACTAATCCAAGTGGGAAAAGCTCGGTTAACTCCCTTAATTGTAAGTGGTATAGTTCATACTCAAAATTAGCGGCTAAAAACAATTTTAAATAGATTAGTAATTAGTTAATGAATTTAATCTAATTGTGACATGCAGATCGATTGAGGACAGCCTTGTCTAGAATAAACCAAGATTGCGAGGAGTGGCTTAAGCCCCACTCATCATCACCAACATCAAGTTCATCATTTGTACATCCAGAGTTGACACCTACAAATCCTCCAAATATGAATTTTGGTCACCCCTCGGGGTCTGCTTTTAGTCTTAAGGTATTCATATTTTTTTTTTTGGGCAAAAGTTTTGCACATGCTTTATGATGAAAAATGTTTTCTTGACTAAAATTGTGTTATCCTCTACTGTAAATTTCTTTCGTTATCTATTCTTAGAATTTGGGATAGGCCTAACTCAGCCCTACACCTTTTCAAGTCATATCCGATCCAATGTGGGAATCTCAGCACCTATCGTCGAATTGACATAGTTAATTGATGTTTTTTCTTTCATTATTGTTTTGGAAAATAAAATTCAGATGTTAGGTGACAATTTTTTTTCTTTTATAAACTTAGCCCAGATGTAATACTATTCTCAAATTTAGTTGAACAGATGTATATAATATCTGACTTTTCGCAGCAAACTTGCATCTTGTCCTATTAGCTTATGTGAAAAGGGGGCATCATCTTGGGTTAGAATGTGACTTTCAGTTTTCTGGAATGGAAAATGTTGAATTGTTAGTATTTTGTTGAGGGTTGGGATCTAACCCTCAACCTTCTTATCACTCCACTCCTAACTCCTTAACTCCCCCACTCCAGCCACCAAGTCAACCTTATCCTCTCTCTGTTTCTTTTTTTTTTTTTGAAGAAAACCTTATCCTCTCTTAGGAATATATGGAGTCATTTCTTGCTCCCAGCACGTAGGCTGACCCCCCTTCCTCTTCCCCATATTGTTTTTTTTGTTATTGGAGTTTGCAGCGCTTGTAAACTGATGTTTTCTTGATTTGTGTAGTTTAGGTTTTGAATCGAAGATGATGTTGTCTATTGTATGTAATTTTATTTTCATGTTTCAGGAAAGATGTGTGGCTGTTGACACTATATCTCTCGTTGCTCGAATACTAAATAGATCCAAAGCTCACCTCCAATCAATGCTCTTGCAAAGTAATTCAACTGTACTTGAGGATTTCTATGTTCATCTGGTATGTGGAATCTTAATATTAAAATTGCAGTGGTTAAGTTCTTGAGGAAATTGCTATCGACAAATTTTAAATGTTTTCTTTTTTGACTTTGGAACCAATGGAATTGATCGAGGAAGATTTGAAACATTATGGATAGGATAAAGTTGAAATGCTAGTGATATTTAGTGTGCATGTCTAAGCTATTAAGTATTTATCCTGGATCAGGATGGAGTGAGAACGCAGTGCTCTTCAAACTCCCCCTGCCCCTTCTAAAAAAAGTTTCACGAGTGATCCCCACATCCTTTGGATTTGAGAGTAATCCTTACTCATGTAAATCGGGCTGCACCCTACTAGAAAATGAATGCAACGTTGTAGAGGTCCATTTAACTGTTATGGTGAAGCTTATTACTATTTGATCCAGCCTTGTTGAGCATATTTTTACCTGTAATTAAGATGTCAGCTTCTAGCGGAAGATCATGTTTACCTTGTTGAGCATATATTACTATTGGATTACTTATTTCTAGTTCATTCATTTTTTTAGCATTTACGGTGAAAGCAAAGTATGGATAACAATGATTTTTAATATATAAGGATATCTTTAGGTGGATGCTGTACCAGATCTTTCAGAGCATGTCCATCACACAACAGTAAGACTCCTGCTGCACATTAATGGGTAAGACAAATGCACACCTTCCTAGGAGTGTATATTGTTGCTTTGGAAGTATTTCTTGTACCAAGTTTTGTATTTTAGAATTGACATCCACCATTTGGGTCCTTTTTTATTTCCCAAAACTACTTAAGGGCATTATGACATCCACCATTTGGGTCCTTTTTTATTTCCCAAAACTACTTAAGGGCATTATTATAGTCAAATGAGCGTAATTTGAGAAATAGCTTTTATTATCTGGTTTGAACTATGAAAGTTATTTGTTAGGTGTACAAAATATTATCTTTTCCAAATATATTGATATATATTATTTTTTGATTATGTGAATATTGTATTGATATTAATGATTCATTTTGGTTTTAGGTTTCTTTTAATTTAAAGGGGAAAGTTGTTCAAAATATTTTTTCTGTAAAAATCTATTTTGTTATATTTTAGAGGATGCAAAATTATGTTGTCAAATACAATGAAAGGATTGCGTCCTGTGCTGTGTCATATGCTGTTTGTGATGATCTGAAATTAGGGTGTTGTTCTTGATGCTCGAGTTTGTTAGTGAGAGCTCCTTAGTTTAAACTGTGGTCACTTTACCAACACTATTGATACCGGGTTTCAAGTTGTAGAAACACCATTTTTTTTAAGGAAAGTTGTAGAAACACCATTGTCAATCTACTTTTTTATTTTAGTATTTTCTATTTTTATTGCAAGGTCAAAAGTAGCAAACTTGTTTAAACTAAAAGTTTTGGTTTTCTAATTTTTAGTTAACTTCTTACAGGTATGTTGATCGTGTTGCCAATTGTAAATGGGAAGTAAAAGAACTTGGAATGGAGCATAATGGGTTTGTATTTTTTTTATCATCTTCATATTTAAATGCCAAGTCATTCTTTTTCCTTTTTATATTACTTAATTGGTAGCTTTCTCATTTTATATCTAAGACAAACAACATATTGCATCATGCAACTAGTAAAAAGTAAAAACTGTCATTCTTTGAGTTTGAACATGCCAAGGTGTTTGTGATATATGTGATGAAATTTAAGAGAATAACGATTTCCACACTCCTAGTGAATAGGTAATTTGGGGCTTACAAACATTAGTGCCAGATGATTTTAATGGCAATACTTGTATTGTTATTACAGTCTGTGATGTGTCTTTGGGCCAGATAGTATAACTTCAAAATTTGTTCTGATGGAATGGAATATAACAGTTTTTTTTTCACTGAATGGAATGTGTTACGAAAGAAGAAATATCATAAAATATCATTTTCGGAGTATCTTAGTTTATTTCCGAGGATCATTTTAAAATTTTAGAGCACCTTTGCTTATCTCTTTGGAATAGTTTTTATATAATTTTTTTATTATTATTATTATTACTACTACTACTACTATTATTGTTGTTGTTGTTGTTGTTGTTATTGTTTTTGTTTGTTCCCTAATTTTCCTATTTATTTAGTCTATTTGGTCTATGTTTTCTTGTAAATAAGATTAAAGTTTAGTCTTTTGTATGAAGTTACTATCAAGTTTATTATATCATATTTCACCATAATTATATCTCATTCTTTTCCTTTTATTGCTTATTTTTAACTTCACAAATGTGACGAGTTATCATTCCATTGTTTGGATATTTTATTTTAGTGATGGGATTGAGAAATTGATCCATTCTTTCCCATTTCCTCCAATTTGGACTGGAAATAAAAGTGGTGTATTGGATGGAATAGGAAAGAATGCAATCCTTCATTTTCATTTCGACGCCATCCTATTTTAATTAATATTGGATGGAATGAGAAAGAATGCATTCCATTAATTTCATTTCAACTCCATGCTATTTTAATTAATTCGATCGATAGAACTTATTATGTTTCTATTCCATCCCTTTCTATCTTTCTTCTTTTTCACATAAATTTTATCTTGGAAGTAAGCTGCATTGTTTCTGCTGTGCTGACTTAAATCGTATGGATAGGTATGTTGATTTGCTGCTGGGGGAGTTTAAGCACTTTAAAACACGACTTGCTCATGGAGGAATTCGTAAGGAGGTATTGCTGTTATTCATTATTATGAAACAATACTCATCAAGTGCATACGCAACAACTTATTAAAAAGAATACAAATTTAAGTTTGAAAGTTAGTCTTTTAAATTGCGTAGAGGAATGCCTCAAAATTTTTTTTAGAGGAAAAGCACAGAAAAATAATTCTTCGCATCTAAACATGACATTTGATTTGCAAATTCTGCTATTGTATATGTAGACTCAAGACACATTGTTGGACTACGGGCTTGACATTGTTGCGGAAACTCTTGTGGAAGGACTTTCACGGGTGAAGAGATGTAACGATGAAGGACGGGCTCTAATGTCATTGGATCTGCAGGTTATTTCTTAGCTACAATAAAATAAAAAATCAGTGCACAATAGTTTTTGGTTTTGAAATTAATGCGGTAGATTATTACTACATTAATAATTGTAACAACCTAATTTAATCTTAATCTTTTGTAATTTAAATAGTTCATTTCTTAAAAAAAAGTTAAGATTTCAACTGTATTTTATTTTCAGATCTTAATATGAATTTGTTTAGTATGAGTTTTGTATTGTTCCTGTTCCACATACTTCTGTTCTTTTGTTTCTTTTTCCTCTTCTTTTTCTGTTCTTTCTCTTTTTAATCAACAGATCTCGTTGCATATGATGCTGAGTTGTAGATGTTGATCAATAAATTGAAATTTCATATGCTCCTCCTCCAGTAATTCTTGTTTTCCTCCCTTGGTTGTTGATTTCTATCTTTCCACCTTTTAGGTTTTGATAAATGGGCTAAAGCATTTTGCTTCATTGAATGTGAAGTCCAAGCTACAAATGGTTGAAGCTTTCATTAAGGTAAGGAACTATGGACATGGGAACACATTCCTACTACACTGTTTGCAAATACCGATGAGTTTTGGTTCATAGTAGAAATACTTTGGGTGTTGCTGCCTGACCAGTTCTATAAATTGGTGGTCTTGTATGTTTGAAAGTTCCATTATGTTGAATGCAATAAGCATATTTTTTTATATCACTTATGAACCTCTTTCCCTTCGACTTTTAAACCAGGCTTACTACCTTCCGGAGACAGAATATGTGCACTGGGCACGTGGGCACCCGGTAAGAATAGCTCCTTCTCTGCAGCATCATTAAATTGTCTGATAACTGATTTCATAGGTGCGTCACTATGCTGTCTGATTGCTTAGGTCTTAACCAAACATCCCACCATCCTTTGCAGGAATACAGTAAAAGCCAGGTTGTAGGATTGGTCAACCTTGTTGCCTCTATGAAAGGTTGGAAGAGGAAAACCAGGTTGGAAGTACTGGAAAAGATTGAGTGAGTAAGTAGGTTTCTTTTGTTGTGTATTTAGGCATATAGAATCTTCTGCTCCTTTTCTTCGTCCTCTTTCATTTTTGGCAGAGCTTCGTGTAAAGGTAGTGTATATTGCATGGTTATTGATCCCGATTATTTAACATTTTACAAATCCGTGCTTCCGGTGTCTTGTAGATAGTCCTTTGAAAATAAGTTGTAATTGTACAATAATTTCCTTTTTTATGTTTTACATAACCTCAAGTAACTCTGATCAAACCCGTCTACTCTTTGTATCTAGATCGTCCCTGCCCATCTATTATTATTCATTTAGAATAAAAATGCAACACAATCTGCACGGTTCTCTACGTCAAACATTTGTGTCGTAATGGATTTTATGATTCTATGTATTGGCATTAGTATTGCAATGCAACCTTCCCATTATAGGTAGATAGTGTAGTACGCATACTTGCAGTGTTGCCCCATCTATTTCATTTCCCTCAATTTTTAACTCGCTATCTTTAGCAAACATTGGCACGGAGAGAATGGGAGAGCATGTGAATGTTCAACTTTCTTGAGTGTTTATGTGGGATTCAGTGCTTTCCATTTTATGTCAATCGATCAATGAGAACAGAGAGAATGGGGAGAGCCTAAGAAAGGAAAGCGGTATGGAGAAGCAATGGAAGACAATAATATAATAATATACTTGTTCAAAAAAAATAATATAATAATACACACACACAAGAGAGATCAAATTAATGTTTAACATGTATTCTGTTGTAGTGTTCAATAACTTCAAAATTGTATGCTAATATAAAACTATTTGATGTCATTAGATTAAGGTAAATTTTACATATATGCATAGTATAATTCAATTAATAAAATGTTAAGCAATACAATTAAATACATACTTATTTAAAAAAGAATATTAATACTAATGTAATTGATGAAGACCAAAATTACTAATGTAGTTTGATTCCTTTGAAAATTTGTTTGATGGAGAGTATGTTCATTAGTTGATTCTCTTTGACAAGGGTATGTTTGGTCATGGTGAGTATTTTAAAATTGTGGTGATTTGCTGTAATTTTGTCAAACACTTTGTGATATCAAACATGGACTAAGTGTTTGCTAAGTCCATGTATCGTGATTTTGTTGAAGCTTTAAATCGTAGATTTTGTCACATACTAAGAATTCAAAGACTGTTATGCTTTTTCATCGCTACGATCTTAAGGGTGTTGAGGAAGGAACATTGTGTATGTGGGTCTAAGATATCTATCAAGGAGACACAAAAATGTATTTTCCAGTCCACTGAATGTCTATTAAGGAGACACCAAAATGTATCTTCCAGTCCACTGAATGTTTTGTCAAGCTAATAAAATATACAAAGAATGATATTAGGGTCCACAAATGATTCTAACAACTAACATTAGTAATTTTACTCAAATAAAAAACTAACATTAATAATAAGATAAGATGTAAATTAACATAAATGGACCACGTGTTTCCTCGCAATTATTATAACTGCACTTGTTATTTTTCCCTTTGAAAATAACATCATCTCCAGATCCAGGCATTATGGCACATGATGATAATTGGAAGTTAAATATTTTAATTAGAATCTCTTGCCTCTCCAATAACAAAACTAAGAATGTCCTCAATATATTAATTAAATTCGCTTATATATTCGCAGTTCTGCCGACAGAGTAACTTTTAAAGATAAAGACATCTCTCCAAATAGATTCTCAATTTATCATTTTAGAAATCTTTATACACACTTCCAGTTCACTAAACCAATTCCATTGTATTAATTAATTCAGATAAATTTGGGCTAAATAAAAGCCTATGGCATAGCAATTCTAGTCCCATGCCATTGCCACTAAAGCTAATCACGGGAAATTATAGGCTTTTGGCAATGTGATTGATGATATTCTTTGATGTTGAGGTTTTCTTCTTTTGGAGGGGTTGGGTATATGTCACTTATCAACATTTTCTATTAAGCTCCAAAATTTCGGAATGTCATATACCTTAATGACAATTTCTTGTTGCAGGTCATTATGATTTGTGGCTGGAAAAATTTAATCGTTAGGAGCATTTACAATAGAGCTCCTATTTCAAGTGTTTAAGTGAGTCCTTAAAAAGTGAAAAGAGAGATTGTGCTACTAAAACAAGCATTCTCTTTACGCAAACTTTTCACTCTGCATGTGCCAATTTAGCTTAAATAAGTGAAATACAAATACCACCACCAACCATCATTTTTGAGGAAAATCTTTATCAAGGGCCAAAAGGCATTATTACGTGGGATAGTCATCATTATGTCACCAACAATCCACCTCTGAAAAAGTATATCTACTCATGAATGTCATTGGATCTAACTACTTATTTCAACCATAAAAAACAATACACTTGTTAATATTTATTTTACGAGGAATGCTTAAAAAAAAGCATAAGACACTTGTTAAAAACTTTAAAGTAAAAGTTTTAACCAAATGCTAACTTATGTCCCTAAGGTATAAGTTAATGTGTCAACTATGAAAATATTTTGTGTGGAATTCATGTAATGAAAATTTTTAACTTTTAATTATTAAATGTATAAAATTTAAGAAAATATTTTTACTTTTTGGTTGCTTATCATGCACTCTTATCACAAAAGTTAGCATGACCGAAATTTTATTTTGAAAATCGTATATTCATATCATTGAAACTTTAAAAAACAAATTTTTTTTTATAAAAATATATTTCCTTTTTTTAATCTTGAAGGACACTTATTATTAGTTAACATGACCCAATAACTTATTTTATTGACTATTATTCAGAAAACAGAGAGCAGGAAAAATAAACAATAAATAACACCCTGTAATTCTTTTCCTGATCCTTTTGCAGTGTTTGCTTTTTGACTCTTTCTTACTTGATCAACAATGAATTCTCTTTCATAGACACAAATTCAATTTATTCTACTAGAATTTTTCCTTTTCTATGCATAATTTCAGTAGTTCATGTAGCTGGTGATTGTATAATTGAAGCTATCATTTGTAATGAAACACAAGGTTGATCATTGGGTACCTACAGCAGCAAGAAAACAAATCATAAATAAATGTACTTATGAGACAAACAAAATGAAACATAGTCAGAAGAAAGATACATTATCTTGTTACAACAAAAGAAATCATAAATTATTGTACTGCTCAGAAGTTAGCATTTTTTCTTCTTACGGAAGAGACAGTAACTAGGAACCTAACCATAATGTTTCCCCACAAGGTAAACACACGGTCACTGGTCAGCATCTCATTTAAATCTCAATGGTGGTACATACTCATCATAAATGCATCTACTTTACTTTGACACTTTCTTTATCCCATTTTTCTTGCATTATTTTCAGTACCTTCTGATTTTTATATCTAAATAATTGAAAAAAAAAGCTTTTACACTATGTTACACGAACAATTCTGATTGAAAGCGTGTTCGACACGACACCGATATTTGTGATTACATTAAATTATGTTATTATTTTAAAATTTATCTCTGTCGTTGTGTTAGTGTCGTGTCTTATGTTTGTGTCCGTACTTTTTTGCTTTTACATTTTCTTTTGTGATACTTTAAGGCAAGGATTACACTTGGGTGACATTGAATTTTGATGATATTGTTTGTTTTCACTAATAGAAAATAATTTAGTTTGCCAAATTTTGATAATCTAACTCATTCTCTTAAATTAAACCCGACCTTTGTTGCTCACATAGAAATAGGATTAGGAAATTTATTGTTTGTTAGCAACAGATGAATGAGCTGTTAAAAGTGTGAAATCCTAAGATGATCCTCATAAGCGCAAATGAAGGTACATCCCCCCTAAAGATCTTCCACATTTCCAAATTTATTAATATAACTAGAGTAAAATTTAAACAAGTAAAAGAAATATAAAGAACAATACCTTAAAAATTAAAATTCAAATAACTACCGTGAAAAAAGAAGATAAGAATTACCAATATTTTTAGATGCTAAAAACAAAAACTAAATCCAAGTCACATGAACCTATACTATATATAGTACTTCTTTATTTAAATCTATATATTTATAGATGATATGGAATAGACAAGTCAATTTTGTTAGATTAGATGTTACAATGTTAGTACTATTGATGCAATGAATGAAAATATATGCATAGTTGTTTTTGTGATGATTGGTGTGGACTTACAAAATGACCAGCTCCAAGAATCCAATAGAATTGTAGGTTTTTGTATGACTTGAAAAATCCTTTCGTCGATTTGTTAGTTCCACAGTAGAGGGGTGTTCTGTCTTTCCCTAGGAATCTTTTTAGCCCTTCCCACCTATGGAATAAATAAAGAAGATTGAGAACATAATATGAAAGTTTGACAAATGTTGTCTTGTCTATCCGGATCGAAGATCAAACTGGTGTATCGAATCATAGTTTAAGTAGTTCAATTAGTTTAATTACGGTTTAGTTGGGTGATTCATAAATAATTATTATAAACATCAATTGAACTGATCGAAAGATATATTAGTTTCTGGTTGAACCGACTGGTCTGATTCGATTTTTAAAACATTGACTTTGAGGTTAACTATAAGCAATGAAGTAAAAAGAGGGGTGGAGAAAAAAAAAATGCATACTTGAGTTTCCTAACCCAAGCTTCAGTCCCTTTAGTAGCACATATCAGATCAACCTATAATAATCAAACACACTTTTATGTTATTTTTTATATTAAAAAACACCTCAAATAAAAAGAATCATATGATTAAACGTAAAGAAAAATAAGATTGTGACATCAGTCAAACAAGAAAAATTAATTACTTTAAGACCAAGTCAACATGTCCAATAGTATCTTATTCATTTTCCTCTTATTATCATCGAAACCAACCGTAGTAGAAAATGACTCTTACTTGTCCATTGTACACAGTAACATTGACTCCCTTAGCCAGTAGTTGATCAACCTGTAAATGTTAAAACAAAATGTCATCAAATAATCCAAACTTACAATTGAAATAAGGTCAGACTAACAATTGTCCCTGGTTAGCAAACTAAAATTGAAAATAAACAACACTATTACATTTTTGGCGGATTGACCTCACAAATTCCAATAAAATATTACTATAATTGATTCTTTAACCGGTGCCCCAAAACACTAATTAGCATTTTCTTTGTAAAACCATAGTTTGAAAAAAATCTTCTTACCTCATCAATTCTTGGCTTCATAAAATCACCTTCAAGATAAGTGAAAACATCATTGGACTGCCCTCCCCATCTATAATCAAATACACAGCAGTTAAGCAATCATTTCATGGATATTTTGCAATGAAATTGTGAACAAAACTTTTCAATTTTCATTCATGGTTAAAGAATTATTAGACTTACGTGACATTCTCAGGGATGATTTTTAACTTCTTCTTTATAACACCATTTAGTAAAGTGCCAAGTTCATCATCCCCACCAGGAGAAGAAGACCTTGTCCTTAAGGAATTAAGATACTTGGAGTACCTCTTCCTTGACCTTTCTTTTAATAATCCCACTGCCATTGCTGATATGTCTGCACCACTTCCCGCATCGACCAAGAAATTGTAAAAATCCTATTTCAACAAAAAATTTAAGACTTTTTACTTGGGAGCAATGAAACACAGACACATATACCAGACACGACAATGATACTTAAACACCATTAATAATTTGAGAAAATTCAAGTCATTGAATGTAATCATATTTCTGTGTTGTGTTGTGTTGTATCGGACACCAGATACCTCTGATCTAAAGTGTTGGTGCGGAGCAATAGCATAGACTTAAATAAAAGAGAACTCATTTATGGGATAAATCGAAGTTGAATGAAAATTACCACATTGTTGCTGCTTATTGAAATCTCATTCTCAAGTTCACTCCATGAGTCAGTTGCATCATTAAATTTACCATCTTCAAGTTGCTTCTTGATCCTCTGAGCAATACTGATCTCCAAAATGGGTTTGTTAGATAAGAGAGAAAATGAACATTCCATAGATTATATATTAATACTTTTTTGCTCTAAATTTTCTAATTGAGAAGATGGGAAACATATTTACCTGTTTGATTTTTCCAATCCATTATCATCAAGTCTCGAGACGTCTTTGAGGAGAGGACCCCATGACAACTGAAAATTCAGATCAAGTATGAAATATGTAAAAATTCAAAAAGTTTTAAATTGCCGTCACACAAACGGCATTGCAACTACAATTACGGACACATTTGTCTGCATTTTACTGCAATATAAAGGTTCGCAACGTAACCACAAATGCAATTTAAAACAACTGTTCCAAAAAATAAACTTATTGGTATAACAATTCTATTACTTACCACAAAATCTTCTGGTGAGATCCAACTGTCTCCTAATGCCACACCTACATAAGAAAAAGTTTCCCAAATCCCATTCATTAGTCAGAACTGCTTTCAATAACCATAAATTGAAATAAGATTAAGACTAATCTGAGATCTGAAACTGAAGATGGTGCATTTGATGAGAAGATTCTCACCTCCAAGTGTAAGTTTCAATTTCTTGTCTTCAATAGCTTTAAAAGCAGATAATCCAAGAGTGACAGCAAATTTGCCACCATAAGATTCTGCCACAATGTACAAAGGACTCTTTTGAAGGTTTTCATCTCTATTAAATAATTTAATCAACAATGTTGTCAAATCTGTGGCTGCTTCATCATCTGTTTTCACAAAAAGTTTCTCATCCTCTACAAAACTGTAACCTGTTCCAACTGGATTGTCCTGTGTTATCATATGACATCAAAATCATTGAGTGATGACAACCATAGTCAAAAAGAAGAATTTAATTTTGATGCACCGTCACCATAAAAAGTTTACTCTTTAAATTAATCACAATAAATCATGTGTGCCTCTAAAAATAAATCTGACAATGTAAATTTTTTTTACATGTGACTTTAGAAATAACTATGATTAAAATCAAATATTTTTTAATGATCTGACGATTAAAATTGATTAAAATTGATTAACGAAATAAAAAATCTTTACACTCACAACTTATATGAATTAAATCCAAAGAAACAAAAAGTCTAAAAGTAAATGCTACAGCAAAAAAAAGCACTTTTCTTGATGATGGATGAGCTGTGACAAGACTAATTACCACAAACAAGAGATCTCCTTTTAACAACCATGTTGAATTCCTTGGCTTCAAGCTTGTATCCAAAGGTCCAACCTCTTCAAAATTTCCAATCCCAACACCTGAAGCACCCTATCCAATGATATGAAAATCTCATTCATTATAAATAAACACAAAAAATGGATAGTTGTTTTTTTGTTCAGAATTATCAAGATTTAATCAATAAAGCCCCGACACTCTTCAGATTAGATGTGTCCAGGTGTCGGATACACATCCGTGTCGGACACTGACACACATGATTACTATCGATGTCAACGTGTGTCGGTACTTCAAAGAATTTATTAATTTCAATGAACCAATCAAGTAGTACTTACAGGGCCACCCTGCAACCACAGAATTATTGGCCATGGCTTTGAAGAATCTTCCACTCTGTATGGACTTTTATAATGCCACCAAAACATGTGTGCTTCTGCAATAACAATAACAACAATAATAATTATATTAATATCATATAACATAACAAAAAATAAAAATGAAATTCCACTATTCTTTGTTCATGAACACAAAAGACTTACTGGGTCTGACTTGAACATAACCCCATTCTTCTGATCCATCTTGGTTTTTGAAAGCTGTAACGTTTTGTAGAAGAAAAAATGATGAAAGGAAGAGAAGAACGATGGGAAAATGAAGAAGTTTTTCCATTTTTTGAAGGAAAAAAGAGAGAATAGTGAATTATGAGTGAAGAGAAGCAAAAGAATGAAAAGGGTATTGGTTTATATATAGTAGAGAAGTGAGTGAAATATGAGAAGAGTGTGTTTTGTCAGTGTATGAAACTGAAAATTGACGCAAAGATACGGATAGAAAGATTGATATATACGCTGCCAAGGACAGAGGATATGAATGAAGACAGAGTAAAAGCAGTGAATTTAAGTTAGTGTGCGTGTGTGTAGGTTATTTAGTTTGCTTGTAGATAGCTAAGAAGTTATAACCATGCGTGTCAACTGTTTTAGACTACGAGACACAGACACGGACACAGGACACCGACATTCACACGCTGACACCGATAAAAATATGATAAAGTGACATAATTCAATGTGATTATATGTGTTGGTATTGTATTGATATCGGATATAATCTGTATTTGACATCGAGACACGTCTAATATGAGACTGTATTTCATTGGTTTTAAATGACATGGTAAATGATCTAATGGTGGAAAACAATAAACATCTATAAAATTGCAAACTTCATTTAAAATATGCATATCATTGTATTTTAGATCAAATATATTTGATGAGATTAAAACTTCAAATATTAAAATAAAGGGACCATGTATACGATTCAGCCTATAAATTAGAATATTTAAAAGTGTGTATCTTTTGTTAATTATTATTTCGATCCATACATGTTTTCAATTAATTAGTTCTGTTCTAAAATATGTTTGTTATTTTTTTTTTAATGACAAAATATATTATATATAAATAAGGGATTAGATCCTAAGTATTACACCAAAAAGAAAATAAAAATACACCAAAACACCCATAGAAAAATCAACAACAATCAATTTTCCAACACCATCAACAGAGATCTAAAAAGCAGCCGACGACGATAAGTTGCTTCAAACGATCAAATTCGCCCGCCGCTCAACATCCGATAAGTCGGAGGAGACATCAAAAAGCCTAAAAGAACATGCGTCAAAGAAACTAGCTCCCGATCTCGAATCAAAAGCGATCGGCCCACCAGCCTCCCGACACAAATCAAAAGGCATCCCTCAACTCACGACCCACCTGAGTAGACACCTAAACCTGTCCAAACTTAGCCCACCAATAAGGTGATTTGGTGGAGATATATATACAAATTTAAGTGTAAGAATATCATGAACTCAACTCTTCTTTCAAACAAAAATAACAATTAACAACTAACGCGAGCTATTTATTTAAATTTTCAAAAAGAAGAGTTATTTAAAAAAAAATTAATCCATAAAAATACTAGACTTGGGGAGATATTTACAATTTTGATAAACCTAAGAACTATAATGATAATATTTCAAATATTGAGATCAAACTGACTTTATCACTTGCATTTTAGATGTGTTTTAGGGTGGGAGAGTTTGATTGGTCTTCCACCGTAGAAAAGTGAGCTTGCGGCTAGATATGGTTGCACTATATTGTGCCCTCAAATCTTCTTTCTCCCTTTGAATTAATTTATGTGTCAACCATTGTGTGCCACCATCAATTACCAACCGACGAGCACCGCATGCCACTGTCAATTACCAACCATTGTTTGTCGCATACAACCACTACTTCTCGTTTGGCAATAGCCATGTGCCACCACCAATGAGCAACTGATGACTGTTGCGAACCACCACCAATTACCGACGACAAACAATGACAAAAAGTTATGATATTTTCTTCTTTTTCTACTTCCTAGCCAATCATCGTCGTCTTCCTCTTTGAAAACATCTTGCTCCAAAACAATTCGTCTTGATGGACTTCATTGTCGAGAACCTTTAGCAAGGTTTTCCTTTTGTCGTTCGAGATGCACTATCTAAGAGTAGAATTGTCGATATCTAATCTTCACATGAATTTTTCTCCCCCATTTTCCGAACTCACACTCTGCTTCTGTTTAGTGTTTGCCCTGTAAATATTCTCAAACTCCACTCTTAAGAAGAGATGATTGCGTATGTATTCATTGTTGATTAGGAAAAATTAAAGAGAATGATGAAATTTTGGAAGAGAGAATAAAAATCAATATGCCGCAATGCCAGTGGATAATGACGACGCAATCTATAAGGAGTACGGATGACAAAAAAATCACCACGTGTGGATATCCGTGGATAAAATCCGCCACGGACACGGAGCAGATACCTTAATGGATATCCATGAATAAAATAAACAGATATTTTAACTACCCACCAATTAATGGATACAGATGCAGATTTAATGGTATTCGCACTTGCAGATATCCATACTCGCTACTAAACCGAGTAAATTACATAAATAACCTTAATACCTTTCAACTTCCTTTGAAAAAAACCTCGGTAATATGAGTGTTATTAGTTATAACACAACTGTTCAAATCTGTATTACGATCCTTTAAAAGGAAGTGAAAGTGGTCGGGATTGTTGAAGCAGGAAGCTTTGTTTTTATTGAATATGATGTGCTTCATTTATGCTTTTGTTAAATCAAAGAACTTTATTTATGTTTTTGTTGAGTCAATGATCTTTGTTGTAATTGTAATGTATGAATATTATGTTTTGCTAAAAAGAAAAGAAAAGAAAAGAAAATGCATGTGATGAACTTATGTTTTTAAATTTTAGCTAAAAAAACGAACAACTTTTTATTTATTTATTAATCTTATCCGTTGAGATTTGTATAAACCCGCAGATACCTTAAAATCTGTGGATTATCCGCTAAACGGATATCCGCGTGGATATGGATATGATACATATTTCATATTTATCCAACGGAGCGGACACGGATATCATACTATCCGCATTATGGATATTCATTTACATCCATAAAAAAGAGTGTCATTGTACGTGAAATATGATATATAATAATAATCACAGAGCTTCATCATCTAAAGACTAAAAAATAACATTTTATTCGTTCGGGTTTGAAGACCGACTAAGCTCTCCCATTTTAGAATACACCTACTCCCTCTGTCCCATAATAACTGAGACATTTGTAAAAAATAATTGAATCATTTCACTTTTCAATACAATATTAATTACTTTTTTCCTTTTATAACTCTAATTAATACTATTTCATCACTCTCAATTCAATATATTTCATTTTGCATTTATGATAGTAGAAAATACACAAATATTTAACAAGAGCATTTAAAATCATTTTTCTCTCTCCTTCATTTATACATTTTTCTTAATATGTATAAAATTAATGAGCAAATGACTCATTTAATCCGAGATATGGGAGTAATTTTTACAGTTATCTCAAAAGAAACCTAAGTTTTGGCTTTTGTTGCAAAGGATCCCTTTTAGAGAGGATCGTGCCATGATAATTTGATAAAGCAACCGACCAAACAAAAGGCATTTCAGTAGTTTCTTATTTTGAGGAGAAGCATTCATTAGTTATGACGTATGTATGGAAAATTCATTCATACACAATCTCACACATGATATCAAAACTAACATATAAAAGAAAGAGTAACCTTATTTGAACAATTATTTAGTTGATAACTTAGGTATTTGTCCGAAAACCAAAATAATAGAGAAATAAAGTCAAAAATAATGTAAATATGAAAGAGAAAATTGTCACAAAAGTTATCATAGATGTTCAAATATCATTTCTCAAGGTACGATTGTATACACTTTAAGAGAAAATAGACTATAATGATGAGATAAATATGATAAATATAATGAGCGAGATAACTTCACGTGGAATCAATTCTTCAAGCAAAATTAATTTCACTTTAAAACATGTAAACATGTCAATATCAATTCTACTCATCTCCTTCCAAAAAAAAAATTCTACTCATCTAGAATCAATTTTGACGTTTCTAAATTTGTATGCAATTGATGTTTTTTAATAAATGTCTGCAATTTTTTTTTGACTAAATTTATATGCAATTGATGTTTTTTAATAAATATGTCTGCAATTTTTTCTTTTTTTATGAAAAATAAGTATGCAAATATTCTTTTTGAATGAATATGTATGAATTTTATTTTTTTACAAAATGTATACAATTATTAAACAAACAAAAGCATACATTATGTTTCTTAAAAAAAATGTATACATTATGTATTTCTACCCAATTACAATCGTCTCACGTATGATTTTTTAAGCATTATGATCAAAGTTCGTCAAAAAAGAAGTATTATCATTCAAGTAAAATAACTTTAATGATTTGACTATTTTTTTGTAGTGATATTTGAACATCCATTTGAGACAACTCTTGTGACAATTTATTTTCTCTCTCTTTTCATTGGTCAAAATCAATGGAGGGAGAAAAAAGAAGAGAGAGAATAAGAGTATAATGTGAATATGAGAGAGAAAGTTGTCAAAAGGTTGTCACAAATTAGTTGTATAAATATCATTTCTCTTTTTTTTAGCTCTTTAATGATTTGACTATTAAAAATTACTGGTTGATATCTAGGGTGTTTTTAGGTGGTTTGAGTCCCTCTTGAAGAAAAAATCACACGATTTAAAGACCCGTAAACTTTTTGAAATTTATACTTTTTGAGGAATTGGACACCCAATACTTAAATGAGTTTAATGGTGGTGGGTTGACAGTCCAAAACAATTTTGCACATGCGATCAATCAAAACATATTAAATTGTCACATCAATTAAAAGCAGAGCAATAATTTAATGGACGTGCAATTTAAAATGTTTTGATTGATTTGTGTGCAAATTGTTTTCGACTGTCAATCCATCGCAATTAAACTCATACTTAAAATGGATTATTAACAAAAACGAGATTACCGTAATATTCCAAAACTAATAAAAAATAAATGAGTTTTAAAATTTATACTTTTTTGAGGAATTGGACACGCAATACTTGACATGGTAAAAGTATTTACATGGTGAATTGAATCCATTTCTATTTACACTTTGCACTCAAAGAGTGGTAAACAAAACTTAAAGTTCAAGAAACTTCTCACACTTAAGAAATTCTAAGATATAAAGTTTGCAATCTTTTTAAGTGTTTGCATGCTTTTGAATTTGACAGAAATCTCTTAATTTCTTCAAACTGTTCAGGTCCTTATATATGAGAGAAACGAGAGAGTCGTTGTTTGAAGAGGGCCAACACATCAAATTCGTTCTTGAGAAGCTTTGAATCAATTATGAAAATGTTGCCTCTAATGGATAATGTTGTTGAATAGTACTAGAGAAATCCTTTGCTTCTTATAGAAAGATGTGTTACATTCTCTTTGCCATTGAATTTGTTTGTTTGTTTCTGCACGTGGTCAGAAGAAGACAACCAATACTACCAGAACTTTGAAAACAACGTTCCATCATAAGAAGACAAAACTAGTCAAAGTCATCTAGACTATTGATGTGTCCTTCAGAACATGCTTCCTCCAAAGCTTGTTCTCATCACAGTCTTCGAGGCTTGATGCATCTTCTAATCAAAGCTTTAACTTTTTATTGACCTTTTCTCATATCATCTTTTAAGTCTTCAAAAGTTTCCAATGCTTCTCTAGAGCACCAAAATGCTTTCCTTTGTGCTCAAAGCTTAGAGTATCATAACAAAAACTTAACTTTCAAGTCAAAATATAATTATATGGTCTTGCGCACTTGAATACAGATTAGAGTATCTAATTGTTCTTTCATACATTGTTATCATCATACCCTTATAGACATTGTTCTAATACCCACTTTGGTTTAACAAATCTTTCTCAAGTCCACCAAGATTCACATAGGTTGTGGAAGTACCATAAAGTTGCCAAATGCATGTGGAACTTGAAAATCCAGCATTTTTTGCAATGTTCCATAATTGAAACGCCACAAACCAAAGTTGTTATCTTCACAAAGGTATGTTATGTGACAATCTAACATGTATGAATAAGGAAAATTAAAAACGCACTACGATGGGGGAAAACATATGAAATGTGGGTGGCCACATTGTCCTAACAACATGAAGAAGTACAATTGCCGGCGAGAATAGCCAAACGAGGCTGTATTTTGTAGGCACGTTGTATTTTTCAGTAAGACTATTTTTGTCTATAACTATCATAGTTTTACATTTCATTCAACACATAATATAAATCAAAACAGTATATTTTCTCAAATTTATCCTTTCTCTTTTTACTTATGTAATTCATTCTTAGATTAATAGCTCACGAATAATCCAACACCATATTTAACATTTTTTGGAGGAGTTAAATGACCCATATATAAGGGAAATAGTTTATTCTCCAACGTAACTATTTGAAGCATAAAAATAATCACAATTGAGAGCTATCATCCAATCACTTAGCAATCTTTCAATTTTGACAGCAAATTTGTCGTGCCCGGTGTGACACTATTGCCAATATCACTAAAAGACGTCAATTTTCCAGGTCATAATTAGCTTGCATTATGGAGGAAGTCTTAGCTTAATGGACCAATCATCAGCTTTAGCTGCAAAGAGGTAAATCCCTTACAAAGCTAATGATCCACCAAAAACATTGGGAATGGCTACTTCATTTGCTATTCCCAATGATTATAGAAATACTTTGATTGATATACTCGAACAACTAGTGGTAATGATCACGTTCTTTGTCAGACAACATATTGATATGGAGATACATTGAATCATGTATCAAGTTTCTCAATAACCTGATAACAATTTTAAACTCATAATTCATAATGAGGTTCAACAAGCCAAGGAGTTGGATGGAAAATGAGCCGATTCAGATGATAATTATGTAAATTCCATTATTCAAGGAATTAATAGGGAACCAAGTCCAGACAGAGGTTGCAATCCAAAGCTATCCAATCATTTGTATAGAAGGACCTTCACACACTCAATTGAATACTATATCATTCTACCTTCGATTTGGATAGGTACATAAAATTGGAAGTTTGCCTAAAGCAATGTAAAAAATTGGTATGTCACAAGTTTCAACTTACAACAACATTGTACATGGAACAACATGTGTTACACGGGAGGACAAGTCTTTGGACCAGTAGCAGGAACACAGAGACCTAGTGTTGGTAATTCAACTTAACAAAACTAGGAATACTACCCACATGGATCGAATAATCCAACAACATACATTCAAACTCATATCAAGCCTTAACATGTTCAAATTAAGAGGACCAATTGATGGTTATGATGGCGAGCAAACATGGATTACAAATCCACCTTTCCAATATAACACTCATATGATATCAGGGAATCCTTTGAGAAATTATGTCGAAACGAACCAAGAACGGAAATGCAGAAATGTGCCACCGCAAACTTGGAATAAATAAGATTTCCAAAATCCTGCATAAAATATGTGGCACCAACCAGGTGCAGCTGAGACTATATCTCTTGAACATCAACAGTTGGATCTCAACCTCATAACCGATAGTATCAAGAGGTGCTTTATGATAAATTTGAAACTCATGAATAAACCTATGTACAAGAAACCTTATACCGAAAGAGAGGATAATGTTTGCTTAAGCCCTATAATCTTCTTTTTTCTCTTTTTTTTTTTTTTTTACATTTAAACTTAGAACATGTATCGTGCCATTTATTTATAATATAAGGTATTTAATCATTATGTTAATTTTAATGTAATAAAATATATAGAATAGTTAGTTACTTTAATGGAACATTAAATGTGACTTAATCGTGAGACCTCATTAAACATAAATACGTTATTCTTAAAGTATGCGCAATTAATCCTTACTGTGAAATTGGACAATAGTAATGCATAGAGTCTAATATGTGAATATGCCGATGAACATATCTACCGGGTCATAGACATGAGACATCAAGTCTTCATATATTTGCGCATATGCATCCAATCAAATCACTCTATGATGACACATTTTTAACTTAGTTTTTAAAATGTCTTTAATTTTTTAGGGGTTCTAAACAAATTATTTTGCATGATTTAATTTTTTTTAAACTCAGTATACGACCCTAGGACTAATCAATTCAAGGGGTCCAATGTAACACCCCAAATTTCTATTTAATTAATTTGATGAGGTTAAATGGGTGGAGTCGTACTTATTATGATTTAGATGATGCATGATGCTTGAATATTATGTTATTTACGAGGGAATAAAGTTGTGATGATTAATGATGTACTATGAGGACTAATATGATGAGTATAAGAATTAAATAAAAATAATATAGAGTTGGGAGGTGTAGAATAAAAGTATTAAATAAGTGGGGGAGGGGGAATAAAATTATAGTAAGTGGAGGAGAAAAGAATAATAACAAGTGACTGGTCCAAGTATAAATAGAAAATTAGGAATAAGAATTGTCACTTTTGTTGAACGTAGAAACGTGAGAAGAGAAAAGAGGTGAAGGAGAAAACCCTAGTTGCGGAGAAGAGAGCCAAAAGTTGTGATTCTGGAGATTCGAGGTAAGGGGGGGAATCTTTTCTTTTTAGGGTGTCTTAATCTAAATGGTGGGGGTTGTTTAATCTTAAGAATGTTGTTATGATGCAAATCATGATGAACAACATACATAATAAGAATTGATGCTGTTGTAGGAAGATTAAAATTGGAGAAAGCAAAACTAGGATGAATGCATTGGAAATTTAATCGTGAAAAGAGTGGATAATTGGATAGGTTAAGAGGAAAATTGTGTTTGGATAATAGGGTGACCTTAGCATGATTATTAGGGACGAGTTTGGTGATTTTTAAGTCGATGACAGAGTCGGAAATAGGTCCCCGAAGACGAAATCACAATAGAACTGTGATTTACTGCCTAGACCAAAACACAAGGTTGTGACTCCCAAGCGCACAGACCGTGCGTATCTCTTGCCAGGATGAAGTTTTTGTGTGTTTTTGTTGGCACACGACCGTGCCCCCAAAGATCATGATTGTGCACCCTCCCAAGCTTAAAAAACCCAACTTTCCTTCCCAAAGTGGTGAATAAGGGTCCTAAACCTTTAAACCTAAATGAGGGAGTGTGTTTCAATGTCATTAGGAGCGATTGTCTCAAAATTCTAGCAAGACTAACACGTGAAATGATGAAAGGCGTATAAGCGAAGTAGAGAGGGATGTAAAAAGGGTAGTTCATGAACCAATGAAGATAAAAGTAGTATTAAATTAGAGTAAAGGATAAATGTAACGATAAGACTATTTGAAGAGCGTGAACTAGAGTAAACCAAGAACACGGCGATTGAGGTCTAATTAATGAACAACGTTAATGATGTGTCAATAATATGAATTTAGGGAATTCTAAAACCCAATCAAACCTAGTAGTAATGTCAAGGGAGAGGTAAACATCTTAATTTAAGAATAAAGGGTTAGGTATGCTAATAGGAAGAAATACGTAGTAAGTGTGGCAACTAATGATGAGTGCAGATTCTAGAAGTAGTAATGTTTAACGAAGGAATGGAAAATATATATATGTCAATATAAGATGTTAAATGATAATGAGGAGTTACTGTTGTATGATGATGATTTATGATGAGATAATAATTGTTGAATGACGATGATGAATGATGTATAAATGACGTTTATGAATGACGAATAATGACGAATGACGTACTTACTTATAATGACAAGTAAAATGATGAAATGACTCATGTTGTAAAGATGACATGTTGTTTATGTATTACTATGTGGTGTTTTTAATGAGTCTCCATGCATCATATCATAATCTAGGAAAAATGACGAATGACTGATGTATGTTCAGTAAAACAACTCTGACATACATCAAAATGATGATAGAAACCGTTACCGACTTGCATATAGAAGATAGGAAAGAAGTGCATTTCATATGAATCATGATGTGTGTAATTGATGTATACATTTAATGACGTTTTCACAATAAATGTGATAATGACTTATATGTGCTAATGATAAGTAACTATTGTTCGTGGTAATAATGTGAACTGATGAATGTGCTGATGATGTATACTAATGATGAGATATTATGAGTATGTTGGTAAATGACGACCAACGATGTTATGACTATTTATTCATTGTGCATGTATCCCATAATCAATAGATATTTTTATAAAGAAAACGAGGTAGTGTGGTAGGCTTTATGGTAGTTGTGTTGAGTTGCATTTTAAGGGAGAATAAACAAACTTTGACTAGAGCTTTAATATGAACATTGATTATAATGAAGTAGGGTTCTCCCCAATTGAAATGATGTTGTTATACTTGGATTACTTTGATATTGAACATAGGTGAAACATGCAAGATTAATTAAGTTGATCATGAGCATGTAACTTGGTTTTTGGTGAAATATGAGAAACGAGGGAACTTTGTGAAACGAATATGCTATGATTGAATACCCTAGATTCTAGAGGATATGTAGAGATGTTTTGATTATAAGTATGAACAATGAATCCTACTTTTGTTGAGAAAAATTAGAAATAGGCGATTTCGTGAAAATAGATGAACTTGGCCAAAATGAGAGTTTTATGATCGGATAACTAGCATATTGTTTTGTGAACATGATAACATGATGAAATAAGAATGAACCAATGTTTGTTGGATGTTTAATAGGTTCGTTATCATGATGTGGTTGATGGTCCGTCTATTATGTGTTTATGCTATATGAAGTGAGGTAGTTTCTTTGTGGTGATGATTACTTGACAATTGTTTATGATTGTTGATTATGAATATGAGGAGATGATTTATTATTTGATAAATGCTTGATGTGTGGATGTATTGTTTGATAACGCAATGTGGAGATATGTGGGGAATATGTAGAGTAAATTGGTGTTATGCATTATCGAGTCAATACTTGGCATCCATAAATTCATAAGTCCTATACGTAGAGATATGCATACATATGTAGAGGGATCAATCGGTAACATTACTTCCGACATCCAATTGTACCACATACATGTATAGTCGAGTCTAGGACATCACATGCACTTGAAATATGTGAAATGTGTCATATTGGTGATTGTTGACATATGCAAAGTTGTGGACTTGTATATATTGTATTGATATACTTGAGAAATAATGTCGATATGATAATCCATCTGGAAACTGGATTAATGTTCATTTGATTATGTTTATTTGTGGAATATAAACTAACCCCAGTGGTTGTTTGGTTGACCGCCTGCCTATTTGTACAAATGGGTAGACGGCTTGCAGGATTGAGTTTGCGTTGCTAGTGAGTTGCTTGAGGATAACGTGGAGCTAACTCCTTTCTCTTTTGCTCGAGTCTAGTTAGGCTCTGATTAGGGTGTCAGGCATTTATGTTTTATTTTCTTTATCCGTTGTTGAATTTTATTTGATGAGATTATGGTTATGTATTTGAAGCCTGAGATTTGATGTTGAGATTTATTACTCATGGATTTGAGGATTGTTGCATGTCGATGAGATGTTTTATGATGATGTCTTCTGTAGCGAATTTTTATGAAAATTAGTTTATGCATGTTTTGAAAAAATGTAGACGTAGCATCTTAACTCTTTGATTTATTCGATTAATTGCATATTTATTGCTTATGGGGTTAAAGGTATTACAAATCCTTTGACAATAATTCATATATATTAATAAAAAAAAGGGGGAAAATACACAAAAACTGGGGGAACATAAAACCTGACCCAATCAATAAATGTGAATCAACCCTAATAGTTAGTACAACTTATAAAAACAACACAATGTATACAACCTTGCTAAATTCTAACAAACAGATACCAATAACAATGCGGACGTTTACGAGCACCAATTAGGTGTATAATATGGCCAATGAATCGATCGTCAGTACAAAAACATATCATGTCCCAACAACTCCCTACAACGATGACAACAAGCAATAAAAACTCTTTCAAGCCCCAAACAGTCTCATGTCATACAAAAAGAATGACTAGGATATCATATTAGTATGAATTCAATCACAAGACTGAGAAAAATATTAAGAAACTAGCGACAATTCTCTACGAACATAAACCTTTCGGAATGACAGTGAGTTAGACAACCAACACAATAACAGATCCACAATCGAACAATTTGAGTTATAAAAAGTGTGAAGATAAAAAGCCATTTATGGCCAAGAAATTTGAGTCCCTTGTCATGGTGCTAGCAACTAGAACATGTGCTAAACTGGTTAAAGAACACACACCCACCACCCAAGCCACATCATCAATCAACGTGAAGGGGCGAGGGGAAACATCGGGGAAACATGTCTAAATGGAATTCAAATCAGCAATAATTGGAACGAAGAAAGCTAAAACCAGTGACACATAATATCAAATGTGAAACAACGCGATTAAGCAAAGACATGGTGAATCCACCATGGGAGTTTGAAGCACCTTATGTCCCGTCGATGACGAACTTTATGGTTCTGATCCCAACAGGTTTAGGATGGGGTGCAACTGTCGAGTGATCGAACACCACAAAACGATAGAGGCTACATCTTGATCAAGGGGTTTTAGATGCCACAGAGAGAAGGGAGGTGGACGATGACGGTGAAAGATTTTCTTTGATTCCTAATATATTCATTCAATTTACTAAGAATACATAAACCAAATCAAGATTATTTAATTCACTCAAACTTGGTACAAAAGTTGTAATTTTTTTTCTTTTCCACAGTTCATGTGAACAAATAAAATTTTCCTAAATAGCCATCGATGAAATAGAAATTGAAATGATGGATAAGAACAATACTTACAACTTTATTCCAAACATCGTAAAGAAATATAACAATAAAAAAGGCATTTTGGTAAGCAATCTGAAGCTATAACACTATGAATTAAGATAAATTTGAATAAAATGGAGCACCCTTAACGAAGCATGAGAAGTCTATTGATTATCTGGCCTATTGGGACCTGTAAAAGAAGGAAAAATACTTGAAGAAAGTGGAGATGGATGATCGGGGAATAAATTTCCATTTTGAAGATATGGATAAAAAGGGTATTCAGGTGATGAAAGCAAAGAGAAAAGGGTCGGTGATAGTTGAGGGCTATAAGGTGAATGAGGGGATAGAAAATTCATGTTACTTTCAAGTGAAGGCAACAAAAATTCAGAAGTTATTGATCGAGAGCCATTTGTTTTCGAGGAAGGGAAACCATTCAAAAGATGGTTATTGTCGTTCATAGGGAAAATTGGATTGGTAGGATTAAAAGGAACTGAAAGATTAGACACATCTTTTTGTGTTGAGGAGGAACCAATCACTAGTTGGTCACTACCATTCATAGGATAATAATATTCTTGAGATTGGGTTATTGGTTGATATTGAACATTTATATTGTTGAATAATTGTGGTTGATGAGGGTAAGGTTGAAAAAGGTTATCTTCTGAATTATCAAAGTTCATATTTGACTCTTGAAAGTTTCTCATGAAAGCAGAAATTGGAGACTCATCAATATTATTTTGTAAATTGTTAACTAGAGGAGGACCAGTACCAGACTGCACATGATGTCCTGGAAATGTGTTATATGGAGCCTTTGAAGGAGGTAATGGATCCGGAACCTGAACTGAAATTGGTGGCCTCACAATGGACAAAGGTGGAGGTCGATTTTTCTGCAACCTTGTAACCTTAGTGTGAGGTTTTGGTGAATTAGATTGATTTCCAGTAATATGTTGAATAAAACTCTTGAATTCATCTCTATGAACCTCATAAAAATTTGAATAAGGATATATATTTCTACTGGTAGTTATAATATCGTTGTCAAAATGAATTTTGTGTTGAAAAGAATCCTCTCCTATGCTCTTCCTCTTATTGTTTACACTCAAATTCTCATTATGCTTTTTAAAGTTTTCCATTGAGAAAACAACTGAATCTTGACACAAAAGACTATTCACAAGAATCTGAAGAATATAATATAAAAAAACTCAAAAAAGTGAGACAAGTGGAGAAGTAGAAAGCCCCGAGTCACTTTATAGTAAAACAAATATTTAATGTATTCATGAATCTTTTTTATTTAAAGTGAGAACATGATTATATATACATATTGACTATAACATGATTACTATATTAATAAATTAGTCAAAATATATTATATGATAAATATGTTACATCTCCTCAAAAAATGATTAATATGTTACATGTTTTTTTTTATGTTTATTATTGTTTTGATTGTTTTTCAATTTTATTTTCTAAAACAAAAATTTGACCAAATTATATAAATTTTCCTTCTATTGAGTTTTTATTTATTTTTTGGTAAAATCTTTCTTTTAAGGTATAGTGTGTGACTATTTGACTACGACCGGAGCAAATGGTTTTTTAACATGCAAATGGTTTTTCTGTTGATGGATTTGAGGAGCAAATGGTTTAATTCCGTTTAATGAACAAAAATATAAGATAAACGAAAAGTATTTAATACATTCTATTAAATGTTTTCAAATATTTGTTAATATTCGTAGTATATGTTCATGTATCGAGAAATACAAAACAAAAATAAAATACACGGCGTTTATTTTTTTAAAGGAAAATATACAATGTTTATTATATAGTGATATTTTATGCTTAAACATACGTTGATATTATCATTCAAAAAAATATATAGTGATATTAAAAAAGGGTTTGTTATGATAGAAAAACCCATTAAAAAAAACTACCTTTGTAATGATTATCTGTCATTTTATAATTCCTTAATTATATTATTAATGAATGAGAAATCCAAAATTAAATTAATATTTTTTTTGTTAAGTGTACAAATTCTATTAGGAAAAAAGATAAACAAAATAATGGAGGGACTAAATCCGAAACCTTGAATTAAAAAAGATCATCATTCCATTCCTATAATTTTTTTTTTTGATATAGTTATTTTTAAAAAGCTAGCATTTTAATGAACATTTGTAATTTTTTCATTCCTCACAAAAATTTCTAGAACACATCTATGATTTAAAAGTAAAACCGTAGTAAATGTGATAAAAAATTCTAGTATAAATTCTGAAATAAAAATATTTTTTGTTGTTTTTTGATTGGAATTTTTTATTTTATTTCATATCCTAAGTTAGATAAGAAATGTATATTACTATAATTTCAAATAGAAATTTAATTTGTATACACCTGTAAAATATATGTATGAATATTTAGAGTAATATTTATACTAGAATCACTCATTGACCTAAAACTATTATGGTTCATACATGAGGAGTTGAGTGCTTTATTGTCGTTAAATGTTGTATGTAACAAAATGATTATACAATCGATAACTAGGCACTTCAACATTCATGCAGAGGTACATGGCCGTACTAAAATAAATCAATGAGATATTTGACTTATATATTGTTACCAAGTATACTTCGACATTAAGAAATATAATATTGATCTATAAAAAAAAAAAAAAAAAAAACTAGTGCGACAGGTTTGGAAGCCCAAAATCAAGTTAGCTGAATCTAAATGGAGTCAGGTCAAACAGATAAAACATCAGATGAAATACAAAAGTTATCAAGTGTTGCAAATTATTTTCTTTATGAATAAATTTTCACAATTTTCCTTAGTTGCTGCTACTCTAATTTCTCTTGACGGTCAATGGCGGAATGACCAAGATTTTGGCAGAGGAAAAAACACGATGCATTGGAGAAGTTAATTGATTAATTTTTTTTCTTGGAGCAAGTGAATTAATTAGTTAAAATAGGAGCTAATCATTACAACGAAGGTGGAAAGTAGCCTACCTAAATTTATCAATAATTAACTATAATTATTGAAAAATGCTAACCGGTGTTCTGAAGAACTAGTAAAAGATTTTATATGATAAATTTTTATGAAAGTTTGGATAATCAGTGAATTGAAAATTGAAAAATATAACATTTTTATAAAATAAATTATTCTTAATTTAGTGATCTGGATGGCCCTAATGATTTATTTTTACAATCGTAACGGCGAAACTACTGTAAATGGAAATGTTAAAATCATTGCTAAAAAAATTGATTGGAATGTGTTGAAAATTGAAAGTGGACAATAAATAATTTGGGTGCATCAAGTTGGGTTCGTTTGTCTCGTTAACGTCACAAACAATGATACAAAAGAAGGAAAATGACTTTTCATTTGGTCATTTTCCCGCTTAAGAATATAACTATATATTGGTGCTTTTGCGTCATGGCTTTGAGTATTGAAACTGTCCACAAATTTATATATGAATTTATGAAAACTCCAAAATTTCACCATCTCTTCTTGAAGATTACAAGGCATATTATGAAACGATATTCTTAGGTACTGTTTGGATGATACTAAAAAAAACACACGTATAAGACAATCATATTCTAGATTAATTTTTTTATGGTGATATAGCCCCAAATAAAAAATATTTGGGTACTCCCATATCAAAAGAAAATAAAATAAAAATAATTTAATAACATTGATCAACATTATTTAATCAGATTAATAAGTCTTTGAGCAGGATACTTAGTTTTCAAGAAAAAAATACCTCATATTTTACTCAAATCAGGACAAATATTATCTATGATTAGAATCGATTGACTTTATTATCAATAGAAACAAATATCAAATGAAATTGATTAAATTAATTTAATATATGATTTTGTGTGTAAAACATATGAAAAATTTAATTAAAATTAAAATAAGTAATCCACTTGGGTTGGTATGACGGTGTTGACTTGAGACTTTGAAACGTGTTTCTCTCAAGGTCTTGAGTTTGATTCTCATAACCAATTTTAATAGGTTAGTTTCATTTCTTAAAAAAAAAAACTCTCACCACTTATTCCTAAAAAATAAAACTCTCACCACTTATAACAATAAACTTAAAACACACCTAAATTGTATTGTATTTCTCCCATTTTAATAAAGTCCTAAAGAAAGTTACCTTCATAATTTATGGTAGTAAGTCTTTCTCTTAAGTTACATTCGCACCTAAATTTAAGATTTACAATTTAAGACTTCCTCTTAATTGTTAACATAGCCCTTGTAATAATATAATGTTAAGAGTCCTACCATAACTTCCTCTAAAAAAAGCTACATTCATAGTCAACGAATATTTGTTTTTAGCTTATTTCAATGAATTGTCCTCTATGTAGCTTATGGAAACAACTTAAGTTGGTGCTTACTAATGCTTTCTCTTCAATTATTTGTTCCTATTTACATAGATTCCCTCGTCTAGAGGTAAAGTTTATTTGTTCCTCAAAAAAAAAAAGAAAAAAAAAAGGTAAAGTTTATTTGAGTTGTGTGGAACAACAACCGTGACTACCTCTCAATGGGGTTTATATCTTGTTTGTTAGATCTAACCTCCACTGGTGCATTCTTTTCGATTCTAACCCATCCCTAAATTTTAATTTTATTGTAAAAACAAATATTGAAAACTTAAATATGCTCTCAATAAATCGAAATGGTTGGTCTAGTTGAGCATGACATGACTTGTAGTCGAAATCTTGCCAGTTTAAGTCGCCAATTAGTCTCTTTGAGGTGAGATGAATGTTTTTTTTTTTCTTTCTTAGGGTTGAGTATCTCAATTAGTTTGAGCTAATAAATAAGAAGTTGAGTGCCTTGAATTAAAATCTGGATGAATTAGAAAAACCTAATCCAACAATTAGTTAAAAAAAAAAAGATTAATTTCTAAAAAAAATCTTGACAAAAAATAAATATATTCTCAACTCAAATTATCTATTCAAGCACATGATTTATTGATTTAATAGCTTTAAGCTTTATGATAGAAGCTCTTCTATGATAGATGTTTATATTTTAACACTCTTCAAACTCTCTAGAATAGCCTATTAATAAGTGCTTCATAAGAAAAAACACTTTACTAGAAATGAAAATGAACAAATACTTCTTGCCAAGTCTACCGACACAAAATATAAAATTTCTGAAGGGGTAATATGGATTTCCCAGGCAATAACATATGTATAAAATTGGATGTCACATTGCTAACTCAAAATGGAGAGGATCCTAAACCCTCATTGAGGGTTGTAGAACTAAAGTCATAAAATTTCATCATAAAGTCAAAGATTATAGTGACAACATCAAGGGAAAAAAGTGCATAGGATTTTGTTTTTTGAAGATTGTCATAGGATTGTTGTCAAGAGAAACATCCTCCAAATACAGTAATTATATCTAAATCCCATGATTAAAATCAATAGGGATCCTAGCCAGCCCCACCTACGTAATTCATCATCAATTTAAGATATAGCAATTGCACAATTTTTTTCTATTCACACCTTCAGCTTGAATTTCAAGTGGAGTTCATGGGCATTGCATGGATTGGAGGCCCATTCAATATTAACATAATGAAAATTGCTCTATAGGCCCCTTCAATTGCTCACAGGCTTCTCGAAATCTCAAAAATGCCTCTAACTGATCGTAACTCCCGATTACCGTGTTTCATAAGTTAAGAACCAAACCTCCCGGGTGATAAACTATGATTCTGGATCGGGAGTTAGGATTTTGTACGCTTTGCATAGTACATAGCAAAGTTAAACAACATTATACCAACATTAAACAAATTTGTGAGAGACTGCTGATTTCAAAACTAAACAACGTCAACTTATAACTAAAATCAAGCAAATTTACTATGACACAACTTCTTTACCAAATTGACCAAATGTTACTTAAGATGGCATAAAATTCACAAACAAAAAGTGTTGAATGTTGTGGTATTAAAATACAAATATACAAAATTATAACATGAAAACATCAACGTCACATGAAAACATCAAGATACATAAAAAAAACCTAACTATTGAGTCACTGAGTGTGAATTACTGACTAGATTCTCTTTCTACGCCTCACTTGATACTGGATGACTGATTGTGTTTCTTGGGCAATTTGATGCAGAGTAGCTAGCATATAGATGGGCATACTCCGTTCTGGTTTCCATCAAATACAACGTCATGGTTCTAACCATCCTTACTATCTCTAAAGTATATGGAGTTTGACGTTCATTCCTCTGCTTTATTAGAAGGATCCATATTTAATGGCCTAGGCAAATGTCTCTCTACAGGAGGCAATACCATGAGATGAAAAACCCTATATAACCAAGAAATGTAATCAGGTTCGGTTTGCCATCCTGTCTCCACAAATATACCCAGTGTGTCTTTAGATGAAATATGCAACAAGTAATCTTTGAATGTCTGGTCCATCTGAAAGACATTTAGCTCTAGTATAGTGGCGACAAGATGTCCATGGATCCTCTGAACATGCCTATACTTCCTAAGCACACATTATAGAATGTGTTGATAACACATCTTGAGGCCCCACTTCATCCATTCAAAGAACCAATGAATGTAGTTTGTTATACTTTTTAAAGAATAAATTAAAAAAATTGGACACACACACACACACACACATATACACACACTCATATTGTGTTTGTTACATTTTTATTTTAATATTTGAATTCACTCATATCTATTTGTTATATGCGCTATTTGTATTGAAATTTGAGGGTAATTTTGGAAAGAGAAAAGGCCAATCCAAAAGTGTCAAAACATGTTATTTTCTTTATATGTAGTATAAATATATAGTAAGTATAAATATACTAATCTAATTTGTTACAATTTTTAAAGGATAGAGAAAAAAAACTGGACATATACTCATACCGTGTTTGTTTCACTTTTATTTTATTTTATTTTGAATTCACAACCACCCATTATCTTTTTTAAAGGAAAATGATAAAGAAAAAAGACTGATATATCATGGACAATAAAGATTGAGTTTGTTACACTTTTTTTTATTATTTGAATTTACTCTTATCTATTTGTTATATGCGTTATTTGTTTTGAAAGTTGAGAATAATTTGAGAAGAAGAAAAAGACAGCTTAGAAGACGCTATTTTCTTTATATATAGTATAGATATTACGTTGATCTTTCTCAGTAATTTTCTTGATTTAATATTTATTCAACAACTTATATATGTATAGAATTTAAGAAAATTGTTATACACTCCTCTCTAATTAAACTGTTATAATCTAAGGTGTATATATTTTATTTACTGGTTTTGACATATATGATTTTAGTTGATTTCATTAATGATAAAGTAGTTAGTCATTTCATGTACGAATTTCAGATTACTAGAGTCTCTTTTCCTAAAAATTTGAGGCAATTTTTTTCTTCAGGTGGGTCACCAAAATATATTATAATATGTAAATAACAAAATTCATGCTGTAATAAGTATTACCACAAAGTTTATCATAAAAAAATGGCTAAAAAAGTTAAACTGAATATCTTAAAAATTTAAACTACTTCTTTATGTAATACGAGTGATATGAAATCATCAATAATATACTAATAACTAATATTTGTACTAATTTCTTTTTCAATAGAAATTGTCATGCTATCATTTATAATCTTACCTTCCATAAGCCAAATAACAAACATACTCAAAGAGTGCAAAGAAAGATCAAAATCAACATGTAACTAATACAATTGATCTTCCTACATCAATTTCCAATAAATAATTTGTTAATAAAGTTTCACAATAACTTAAGAAAATTACTCAAAGAAAACAAAACAAAAAATCTCCAAACAAATGTAGAGAGTCAACACAAACCAAAATAATATTGTGTAATTGTAGCAAATAAGCAATCTTAGTAGCAAATAAGCAATCAACACGAAGAAAAAAAAAGTAAATCAACAACAACCAATCTTAGTAATAGTAGCAAACAATAACAAAATACAAGAAATTAACAACAACAAATCAACAATCAAAAGGAGCATATTAGATAATAATATTGCCTTCGGATTAATTGTAATAGTTTTATTATTGTGTTTCAATTCAACTCACTAAGATAGCAATGTTATTAGTTCCTATTATTGTGTATCTTAAGAGTGCTTTCAACATGGAATATTTTGAACACAACAGAGGAGTGCAAAGCGGGTTATTACTCAATGAAAGCCTAATTTTTTTGTTTTGTTGAAGAAGCCAAACTAGATCATTGAAATAAGCTTGAAACTATTAGGTAAACAAATCAATTAATAATCATTTATAGACCAACAAAATCAAATAATATAAAAATTAGTTGTTTCATGAAAAGAAAAAAAAACTTATAGGTGAAATTAACTAATAATTATTAATGATTCTATCTGAATTATGATCAAATACTAAGGTTTGTATCAACCACGAATGGTGGTGATAGTGCTCCGGTGTGGGGAGGGAGGGAGAAATAAAAAAATAAAGGCATAAGGGTATACGTATGGTCAAAAGATGTGAGAACCCTACTTAATTCCTGTCACTTTTGTGTACGGTAGAGTGGAGCGCATACATAAGAAGAAAAAGAAAAAGAGGGTTGGCGGTCCACATAATAACTTAAAGTTTTTTTAGTAATTTCTCATATACAAATTTTTCAAATTTCTTTTAGGGGTTGGTCGTGGCCTACCATTCCCATACATAGATTTGCCACCGGGTTGACAAAAAAAATGTAGTATTAGCTATTTTATTATTAGGGGTGCCAATAATAATAATAATAATTTGGTTAGAGAGGGTAGTACAATTGGGCCTAGTGAGTTACTATGTAATTTGAATATACACATCATCTGATCGGATTTCTCTCTTTTCTCTCCTCACACATCACAATTCTTATCTTGCAAGCTACCTTGTCTAATTGAAAAATAAATATTCTTTTTTTTTTATTTAAAATAATCAATTTATTTTTGTGCCAAATCTTTTCTCCCTTTACACAATTTTAAGGACAAATCTTTTACTTGCAGTAAAAACAAACCATATCATATCACCTTATTCCCTAAAAATATTCACACACCCATCTTCTCCTGGAAGCTAGGGTTTGGTGTGACTTTTCACATTTGTCTAAAGATTTAGAGGATTATAGAACTTCCCAAAACTGTTTCCCTCCTTTCCTTCTTGTTTCTTATGCCATCTCTCTCTTGGTGGATAATTTTTGTCTCAATATTAGTAAATATTTATTTATTCCAAGAATATGTCATCATAATATTTTCCCATGTTGAGTTGCACATATCAAAATCATTCATTTGTAGTGGATGACAAATGAATGATTTTGACATGTGTCAACTCAACATGGTAACTCCACCCCATCTTTTATTGATGGGTAAATAAAAATTTGTCATATTATAAAGCCCCCTCCTGAAATGCACCATCTTATATTTTTATGAGAAATGATATTTGAACGTCTATTTAATGACAACTTTTGCAACAACTTTCTCTCTCATACTCACATTATTTTTTACTTTATCTCTTTATTGTTATGGTTTCCGTGTCAATACCACTTTTTTCTTTGTAAAGTATGGTTGTCAAATAAGTTGTCACCAAATTGGTTGTTCAAATAACACTCCTCTATTTTTATTCGTAACAAACAAACTTTTTGAAATATCTGT
>Ga0315914_1000768_pt1 | contig 43595 bp, 32 predicted proteins | sample MpolenodulesMG_FD_203920 | JGI IMG/M metagenome (GOLD analysis project Ga0315914, IMG submission 203920) | Medicago polymorpha root nodule microbial communities from Los Angeles, California, United States - elongated nodules | ecosystem: Host-associated > Plants > Roots > Nodule | place: USA... | reverse complement strand
TTTTGTTGGTTGTTGTAGGTTTGGTTGTCGTAGTTGGGGTAAGAGGCGTTTGATGGGCCAGCTTGGTTCGGATCATGGTAACTAGTGTGTTGCATTGAATTTTGAATGTAAGTTGACCCATCATGGGTGCATAATCATACCTTGGGCTAGTATAAGGTGGTTGATGGATAATATTTTGTTGGGGGGTGTTGAGGAAGTCAAACATTATAGAACCATGTGTGTGTTGTGTTGTGTTGTTAGTTTAGTTGGGTAGTGTTGAAAGAAATCCTTGTTCTCAAAAGTCATCTGGCTCTGGTTCTTCTTGGTTGTTGCAATTTTGTGGTTCTGGTTCGATCTCCGGCTCTGAATTTGACTGTGGCGCTTCCTCAGGTACCTTTTGGATTGAAATTTTGACATGGGGATTGCATTCATTTGTAAACCAATGAATATACGCAGGAGTTGGGAGTAGTCTTCTTGGTGGCCGGCGAGGTAAAGTATGTTGTCGTTGTAATGCAATCTCAAAAGTCTTCTGGCAAATTGTGCGAAACTCTCTTGTACGGCATCCATATGAACTGGCATATTTATTCATAAATAAGAATTTAGTGTTAGTGTCAACATTTTATTTATTCATAAATAAGAATAGTTAAAAAAATTAAAGATATATTACTTGATGTTCTAGAATGCGATCAAAATGAAGTCGGTACGATATGGTGTCATGATTGGGATTTTCATAGTAATTTGAACCTGTACCTGTCAATCTAACAAATTATTTAAGGAATTAGTAAGTAAATAAAAAGAATTTTAAAGGAGAATTTGAAAGATTTATAAAAAGTTAATTTAACCCTACTTACTTTTTTCCTAAAGGGAATTGTAGTGGTTTTCTATTTCTGGGAGCGATATTACTCAACCTACAATATCTCCAAACTTGTAGGAGGAAGTTACAACCCGGTAGGCCTTTTTTTGTTGGATGTGACGCTTCACACATGCCACGATAAAGAAAAGCTAAAGCGGAGGATCCCCAACTGTACATTCTTATTTGGTTGAAATCAACTGGCAAAGACAACCAAGAGTTGTGTACATACATTCCAGTTGTATTTGGAAATAAAAAACCACCAATTAGCCATAGAAGGTACCTTCTAGCGTATTGAATTCTTATTTCAGGAGGCGAATACTCATTAAGGTCATTGGTGATAAGATTTTCACCTAACGACGACAACGAAATAGAATGACCCTCCTTCTTATTTTGTGGAACTATTATTCCTAGTAAGTCGTAACAAGTTTGCCATGAAAGAATTGGCGGACCAGTAACGACTTGCCCTCCTATAGGTAAGCCGAGTAACATGTATACAATGGATGGCACAATACTCCGACAAGCCATGTGTTTTGTGTCCAACACATTTCACAGAACTTTATGCGAGCAATCAAAGATAGAGAGCTTAAGAAGAAAGTTGAGGGCATGGGTAAAAATGAGATCTATTTACTATTTACTTGTAAATTTCACATATTATTTCTTTAACGTACATACATCTAACTTTAATTTCAAACAATGCAGGATATGTCATGAACATCCCCACGTTCGATTACTACCGCAACGAAATTGCAGTTGCTGATCGACGTGCTTTAGCTTGGGTCGACAAAATTCCCAAAGAAAAGTGGACTCAATCACATGACGATGGTCGACGATGGGGCCACATGACAACCAACCTGGTCGAGTCACAAAACAACGTGTATAAGGGTATACGCGGACTCCTGATCACGACTACTGTGAAAGCGACCTACTACAAGTTGGGGGCCTTGTTTGCTAAAAGAGGACATGAGGCAGCAACAAGGGTAAGTGTCGGCGAGCCATTCTCTAAAAAAACCATGGATTTTCTGAAGGTTGAGGTGATTAAATCCAACAGTCATCAAGTCACTCAGTTCGATCGAGATCAGTATACCTTCTCAGTTCGTGAAACTATCGACCATAAAGAAGGATTGTCGATGGGAGAATACAAGGTCGACTTGCAAAATAAATGGTGTGACTGTGGAAAATTCAGGGCGTTACATCTCCCATGTTCGCATGTCATTGCCGCATGTTCTAGCTTTAGTCACGACTATAAAATATTTGTCGATCAAAAGTTTCGGAATGAGTCTGTATATGCTATATACAACATCAATTTCGACGTGGTTCACCACCAGCAGTATTGGCCTAATTATGTAAGCCCAAAGGTGATTCCTGATTCGACCATGCGAAGAGCAAAGAAAGGTCGTCCACCAGTTACCCGCATTAGAACTGAGATGAACGTTGAGGAATATACAAGAAGTTGTGGTGTGCGTAGGATGCCCGATCGTTCCCGTAAAAATTGCCCTTATATTAAGCATCAGTAGTAATCTAGTTGTAATTTATTTAATTTTATTATATGTTGTTTTTATTTTAATAATATTATTATTATTATATTTAATTTTTTATTGCAAAAAAAAAACAAAAAGAAAAGAAAATGACCCACAAGTGGGGGTTGTTTTTACGGGATTTAAAAATATATATATTCCACAAGGGGGTTGTGGGATATAATAAGTCAAAAAAAATAAGGGATTGTGGGATGTTAGGGAATCTTAAAAAGTAAGGCATGTTTGAATTTTTTTAAAAAGTAGGGTATAAAAATAATTTTCGGTTTTTTTTAAGGGTTGAAAAAAAAATCGTACTTTGGAGATAAAATATTTGAGCACTTGTAACAAGGGAATTACAAACGAGCATTTTATAGATAAGGTAGATACCCCAAAAATATTTAGTATCCAGAGAGATCTAGAAGATAAGCAAAAGTTCATGAGACAGATCCACACATTACGAAAACAGGGAAAGGGACAATTGCAATGGACAAGACAACCTCCTCTCTTGTCCTCTGTCTGACAACAAAATTAGCAAATAATCATCGTAAATCGCAAAGAAACTACAATTAAAAATCTAGTCATCACATTTCCTATCATAAATTTAATCACACAAATGAAGTAGATGAAGGTTTCTGAAGATATAGATGCAGCTAGCATAACATAGGAATTCAGGTCTATAACAAACTTTGTACAAATGTACTATCAAACTTGTATACAATCAATGCTGACGCAAACGTCGCATTAACCACATAGGACACCTAAAACTATACTAGTAATTAAAACACAAATATCATTAATTAATATTGATAATTTAATACAAAAAAGATGGGTAATTTTCATTTTACTTGATTAGGAGGAGCAAAATCTTGGATCCACAAGGGTATTACGCTTTCTAATTAAGGGTTGAAGAAGTGGTCACCACAATGACATTTCCACCCTAATGGCTTGTAATTTGAGTACCTGTTGCTACCTACTTGTAAAGATGGGCTAAGCCATTTTTTCATGGAAGCAACTTTGGAAGGGACAGAATCTTGTCTTGGCAAAGATGGCACCTGAACTGCCATGCATGGATGACACTCATTGCATTTGCTGTGACAACTTGGTGGCATTGAACCTAGCCTGTTTTTCTCCTCAAATAACAACTCCTACACATATATAAACAAATCCATTTTAGATTGTTAATTATTAGACCATACACAAACTCAGAAAAGTTTTAGCATGCATGTATGAAATCAAGGTGAATTTGACAAAATCACATTGACTCAGTCAAACTCATCCTGAGTCCAAACATGCATAGTATATAGGAGCTATGAAAGAGTAATATTGCTTTAGTTAAATTAAAGCATACCCGAGGAGGAATTGAAGGCTGCAGCTTATTGAAGCAGGAAACTAGAGGAAGCAAATGATGGAGAAGAAGAACTATGATAAGCAAGGTGGTTGTTGAGTAATGATATGAGTTAAGAGAAGCCATGAATTAATGCATATTATGTCAAGCGGTTGAAGTCATTCATCATCTAAAAAGAAAAAGGAAAGTGAAAATAATTACTGTAGTAAGTGATTAGTGAAGTGAGATCCTAATGCAGTACTCTGTGTAACTTTTTTATCGATTTGTGGTTGTGTTGAGGCTTGTGAAGCAGATAGAGTAAAGAGAGTTAGGAGAATCCAAATGAGCTGTATGAAGGACCCTTTGGCCAGTGTTCTAGCCTTTGAGTCTACTATATAGCAGCTTATTTTACTAGCTTTATATAGAAAACGGAAATGAGAAAAATAATGAAAGGCAAAGGCAAGAGGTGGTTAAATTTGGCATTTATTGTGCTATCTAATTTTTGTCTACGGTGGTCGGTGGACTTCATTTTTTACCTTTTATTTTTGTTTAACTTTACACAAAATAATATTCTTTGGTTTCTTTTTAAATGTCATTTTATTATAAATTTTGTATTCGTGTTTAATTTTTGTTTTAACATTTAAAGGTAAAATTTATCAATTATATTTGATAAATTAAAATAATAGTATAATCGAAAAGAAAATACTTCAAAAATCTATCTCATTAATTTAAATGTACTATTTTAAAATGATAGTACTTAAAAAAAAATGAAGAGTATCATGTAATCAACTTTTTAAAGAGTCTCGATTACTTCAACATATTAAACTTACACCTACAAATATAACTATAAGTAACTATAGAGCCATATTATACTATTTAACCAATGTATGGTATTGGTATGACTTGGTTTGTTTTCTGTGAATGAGCATGGCATGACTTCTTTTTATTTTTATTAAAGTGATATTACTTATCATTTTATAATCGTCTTTGAGAGGATTAGAGCTCAATACAGCTCAATACATTGAGGTCATAAGATTGAGCATTTATCAATGAACTAACACCTCAAGTGTTTTCGGTAAAAAATGTTCGTCATTGTAGTTTAGTTAAAAAAATTATCTTCCCCAAAAAGTTTTAAACAATCTTTGAAATTATTTTATTAAGTCAAAATAAAGTTTTGAAATAAAATTGTTTTTACTTGAACACCTTGAAAATCAATACAGGTATTTAGAATTACTTTTACACCTTAGATGATCGAGAGTTTCTCAGAATTATGGTGGCCCTACGTGATAGTAATTTTAGGGTACAAGATATATCTTTTGTTAAAATGAGAGTGTTTCACTTTGATTATGACCATCTCAATGTCAATAAAAAATGCACTATAACAATATGTTTGGATGAAAAAATTAGAAATTATAGAGAAGTTGTGATTTTAAGCAATTCAAATACTTCGATTAAATTCCTTTTATTTTTAAATATTTATGCTTTGATGGAGGCAGGACCAACCCAACATTATGTTGTCTAAAGTGGATTTTAAGGTGATGCTTTTTTATAAACCGTAATAGTGTTTTAGTAAAATTACTAATTACTGTTTTTTTTCTTCATATATGTGTTTTAGAATACAAAATTATTCATTAAACTAATGTAACCGATTTTATTTAATACCTTTTAACTGATAAGAAAGTGAGTATGATTTAAATTTTTTGAAAATAATACTTATTTTAGATAAGGCTTTATTAATTTTATTTTGAAAGTACTAAAATATGACGCCTTCATATAAATAGATATTTTTGTGTTGGATTTTCTCATAGAGAGCGGGATACTTGTGCATACATGTTGGTCAATGTTTGCCTCTTTATTCATGGTTTAGTCTAGCGAGATTAACACATACAACACTTGAGTGACATTGTAATTGATGACGTTGATCAACCACAATATCACAAGTGTACAAAAAAATATTGTAAAAGATAGAGAAGAAAACTATATGTGACATTGTGGTTGATCAATATCACTAATGTCACCCAAATGCTACCTGATCAACACCCAGTGGTTATAGAGAATGTTTCCTAAGAGACTTGATGGATTTACCTTATTATCGTTTTCATTAATAATTTTTTGGTGGGTTTGATTTATCTCCCCCATTCTTTGTTTTCTTTTTTCATATTAAAATAGTAGCTTTGGAGAGATTGTATATGACTGGTGGTGCATTGAAATGTCAAAATAATTGAAACGTCATCGTGTTGCCGTGATAAAATCATCTCCAATTTTGCTAAAGTAAAATATGATGCCTTTTCTATTCTAAAATCATGTAGTATTTAAAGTTTTTTTATTTTAACTTTAACAAAATACTTCAAAAAATTCATTCATTAATATCATCCAAAAGAACTAAATTTACATAAAAGAATTTTAAATTGCCCTACAAAATTATATTTCCTCAAAAAATTCTTTCAATCAAACGCTATACTATGGCTTCAAATTAAATGGTAGATTGTGGATTTTGACTGTAAAGTACGAATTAGCTGCCCCAACTTCAAGTTTTTATGAAGGACAAAGAAAGTGAATATGATTGAGTGAGGGCTGACATGTAGTTATTCTTCTCATAAATAGAATTCCTACAGAAATGGCCCCCCGTATGATATCTAACAAAACTAGCATAATAAAAACATTGACAATTGACAAATTACCAGTAAAATCTTGCAATTGTTTTTGTACCATTGTATTGTATTTTATTTATTTCCAAAACTTTACAGCCTTGTCAAAAAAATATATTCTATTTTTGTTTGGAGCCATAACATTATTCTTAAAATCTTAAGACCGGTAACCAGATTGTATAAATTAATACACTGATACTCAATCATATGATAAAAATCAACCGGTAGATAATAATAAGCCTAATTGTTTTACTAAAAAAAATAAGACTAATTGTGTTGATCAATTACACGTCCAATTTAATGCTTATATAAGCAAGCAATGTACATGCATAAAGGACACCTCCAATTTGATCATGTGTAAAATCATTTGGTTGAAAATGCGTTCTTCAACCTTGTGACTTTGGGTTGATACTCTAGCGCACCGTAAAAAGGCACGTTGAGATGCGCCCACCTTTGATGTAAATTTCCGAAATTGATCGAGCACATTTCCTATCAAAAAAAGCATTTCACACCAAATAGACTTAAAGAAGCATGTGGAACTATTCTTGTTTCAGTTTCCTTTTCAAGGTTACATGATTCATTGCTGTGTTAAATTCCGCAGCTTTCAACTAGTCAAAGCTGCAATTAGACTATCGACATTGCACTGAGAGGGTGAGAGGGATAGTGACTATGTGAGTGACCATACGTACACATCTTTTTTCCTACTGAGAAGAGCATGAAAAAGATGTGTCTCCAAATATTAATATTTTCCAATTTGTACACTTTTGCCCATTTATCTAAGCTTTCATTTTGTGTTGTCACAAATTGAGTGCTGATGATACTTCATTTTCTCCCAAGATTTCCAATGGAGGGTCAATACAATTATTTACCATTAATTGGAGGAGTAAAAAGTTCAGGCAAAAGACAAGGACACTCACCCTACCTCTCTTCCGTCTATATTATTATTGTGTACCTTCCAAATTCGTCCTCAGTTCCTTGCTTGCTCTGCATTCTGTTTTAGCGTTAGAATAATTAAATGAAAAAACAAGTACTATGTCTATGAGTTCATTCATAGTCACATGGAATGCCGGATTTCTTGGCACTCATAATTTTGACGATTGTGACTAAGGATAAAGGGTATCCATGGCCCTCTCTCGTTAAACAGTTTATTTCCAGCTTACAACACAAACTCGTTCATGTAAAACTACTTTTATAGCAAAAGATAGAACAAATTTAAATTGTTTTTGCATAAGTTATAAGCTGATTCTATAAAATTCAGCATAAAATTGTTGGAATATTTTATTAAATATTTTTATTTAATTATTATATTCCAATGTAATTATATGTGACAACACTTTTTTATTAATTGCGTAAAAAAACACATTTTATTAGCTATATTTCAATTAATAGTCTTAATTAATTAGTGCTGAAATTATGTAATAAAACTAATTAGAATTATAACTGGTTAATTAATTGATATGAGTTTAATATGAATGAATATCATATGGCTCGTTTTAGAATAATGGAAACTTTAATTGCCTAACACTCTAGATATAGGCTATGTTGCTCGTCGTAAGGAGTCTCAAGTGAGAAATCATCATAAGCTGACGGGTGCTACTCATCTGTCTATGTGTTTTAGATTGTTGTCGCTGATAGACTACCAACAAAGAAATCCAGGTATTTATGACATCTTTAATAAATAAACATGATGTAGATCCAAATTAATACGTGAGGCCTGTGTTACCCTCTCCTGTTTAGAGGTGATTACTCTCTCATAATATCAACCAATCAAAATGTAATATACATAGGTAATATTAAATGTTAAATAAATGAGTTATTTTTTTCTAAAAATAAAAGAGTTAATCTTAATCCTAAGGTAACTTTTAATACTTTTAATTTTTATTTAATTATATTATAAGGTGTTCAATCTTAATTAATTTACACTACAAGACTTATAACAAATAAAATTTTACATCAAATTTCTTTCATTTAGATGTTCTTAAATTCATCACTTACATTCATAAAATTTCTTCCATTCCAGAACTCCAAACGTGAGAAAAAAACATCTCCTTCATTCAAATTTATTCTTCTCTATTCTTCCCTATTGATCAATTCTTGTTTCTTTTTCATTCTTCTTCCCATTTTGATTGTTCAATTTTGTTGTTCCAAACTACCGCAATTTCCAATTATAATGAGAATTGTCGTTGTTTCTAGAACCGCGTCAGGTATCGTGACTTGCTTTTTTTTTTATTTAAGCAACCAACCTAATAAAATATGCTAACACACATATACCTACCTCACTATCAGCCAAAACCTTTAAGTCCAAACAATATAACAAAAGCTTCATGACATAACCATTTCAGCAGCAACCGAAAAAATGCTAGCAAACCCCCACAACATCACAGCGGCAACATTTGCTAGCAGTCCTCAAAGTACAGCGGATGACTTACTCAATTGTTACAATTAAATACCTCACAACCAAGAAAAATCAAGTCTCCATACCTGACGTGGTTCTGGAAATAACGGCAATTCTCATGATATTTGGAATCAAACGAAGGACAACGATTCTCACGAAAATTGAAAACTGTGGCAATTTGGAACGACAAAATTGAACAATCAAAATGGGAAGAAGAAATTTTATGAATGTAACTGATAAATTTAAGGAAATTCAGATGAAAGAAATTTAATGTGAAATTTTAATTGTTCTAAGTCAGTCCTGTAGTGTAAATTAATTAAGATTGAACACCTAGATATAATTAAGGCAAGATTACATTAAGGGTTCTTTATCTAATTTGTTTGTAACACTTTGGTCCTTTATCTTTATTTTTTTTCGTTTAGGTCTTTTGTCTCTCTTAAAAGCACATATACATCTTTTTTGTCATTTTTTTATTAAAAAATATATATTTTTATTAAAAATGAAAAAATATAGAAATGTGATGAAGAATCATCTTCTTTAAATAAATAAAAAAATTCTACTAAATTATATCTCTAAATATCGTGAATTAATGTTATGTTCACCTCAAATCTTCTTTTAAATACAAAAATCAAAACCTTGATTTCACAAATGTTGCAAGGCGGATGATGGAGGCTTAGTCACTGGCGGAATGGTTAGGCATTACGAAAGTTAAAGATTGTTCTGAAAACAACAAAATTGATGTGCAAAGTTGCTCTCAATTTTGGGGTTATTTTTATGCCGGGTTTGAATATTGAGTTAGTAAATAATAATAATAATATATGGTGTGACAATTTATATAACTAAATCTTTTTTTTTTTTTTTGTTTTGTGATGAAACTAAATCTCTTTCTCTATAGAGTTTTGATTTTTGTGTTTAAAAGAAGATTTGAGGTGAAGGTAATATTAATTCATGATATTTGGAGATGTATTTGTGTAGAATTTTTTCTGATTCAATGAAGATGATGAAGATTCAAAGGAAGAAGATGAAGATGATGAACATCTTCATCATATTTCTGGATTTTTTTCATTTTTAATAAAAATATATTTTAAAAAATAAAATTATGTCTTTTTTTTAATAAAAAAATGAGAAAAAAGGATGTATATGTGCTTTTACGAGAGATAAAAGACCTAAACGGAAAAAAATAAAGATAAAGGACCAAAATGTTGCAAATAAATAAGATAAAGAGTCTCTAATGTAATCTTGTCTATAATCAAATAAAAATTAAAAGTATTAAAAGTTATCTAATGATTAAAATTAAATTTTTTTTTAGAAAAAATTGGCTCATTTATTTGACATTTAATGCTGTCAATGTATATTACATTTTGACTGGTTGATATAATGAAGGGGTAAATACTCCCAAACAAGAGAGGGTAATCTAGAAAAAACCAAATTAATAACATAAAATATCAAACTACCTCCAAATAATGGGACAAATTCAAACTTATTGGAATCCTCATGTCTCCAATATGCAATGTCGACAACCGGACCATTAGTTGAATCAATAATTGATCGAAGGATCTATCAATACGAATAAAACGAACACCACATCTAGACTGGAAATCAAACAAACACCGCACAAAAAATGAAAATCAAACAACAACATACTGAAGTAACGAAATCATGAAAGATACATTAATACATGTAAAAGTCACTTGTCTGAAATAAAAGTGGGGGAAAACACACATGTGATTTCGTGTTAAAAAATTACCCAAAATCACCGTTTCCACTAAAAGAAGATGAAAAGAAACTCAATTGAAAGATAGAGCTTGTCACTCTAAACAAATTAGGGTTGGATTTTCGTAATGACGAATTTATAGAGACCTACTCTTTATGAAGTGAACAATTAGGGCTTTAAATGTTATCTCAGTGTTCTCCTTTTTTTTAACTTCTACTGCTCCTATTGATTGTTTCTTCCATTCTTTCAGTATTTTTTTAAGGTGAAATTATCGCCAAAGTTCTCCTCCAATTTCATCATGTTTATTTGCCTCGGCTGTGTTTGTTTCGATCTTAATTTAATCAATTGTTTATTTACGTCAATACTTTTATTCAAATTGATTTCGCTGTAAGCTTCGATCTGTTTCAATTAATTAATCTATTTGAAAGCTTATTGCAATATTGTTCATGTCAGAATTTTTTTCCTGCACATACGAGTGGATAGTTAGTTAAATATTGAATTAATTAATATGAGCTAGATACAAGTAGATGTGAAGATAACCCATAATAATGGAAACACAATGGGCTATTAATCTTATATATAAGATACAATATTCGTCATAAGCGGCTTATAAATCAAAGTGATCTTTTAAATATGTAATATTAACGAATTAGTTCTTAGTTGAATCAACAATTAATCGAAGTTGATTTGTCAATATAAAAAAAATAAACACCATATCAAAACTTTAAATTAAATAAACACCGCAAAGAAAGAAAATCAACATAACGTCAAATCGAAAGGACAAAATCACGAAAGAAAGACTTGAGATCTTGAATCAAACTATGTTCCAAAATCACCCATTTATGGTGAAAGAATAATAAGAGAAACTTAAAAAAAAGTGGAGCTGGAATCTCTAAAAAATTAGGACCGACTTCTATTAATGAAGTTTAGAAAAACTTATGCGGTGAAAAAAACAGGGTGCTAAAGATTTTTTTTGTTTTTGTTTTCCTTCTTTGAGTTTCAACCACTCTTCTTAATTATTATTATTATTATTATTATTATTATCTTTTCCTTTCAATATTCATCTTTTAGGGTAAAATACTTGCAATTTCGTCATTTTTTCGATCAAGTATGATTAAGTGAAAATATGAGGTTTGAACCCGATCATTGCATATTGTAATGTTTTTTATAATTAAACTATGCTCACACGGACTTAATTTCGTCATGTTTTTATTCCGTCTTAATTGTATATATTTAAATTTTAATTTAATCAATTGTTTGTTTATGTCATCATGTGCATCGATTTTGATTTCATATCGACGACGTTGCATACACTTCCTTCCCTTAATATTTTTTAGTTGAATGACGAAAATCTCATACATGAAATGGCAGATAAACTAGCGTTACATGTCCCTTTTCAATATAATCAATTTTTTTTATCACATGCTCTTTTTCAATATAATAAAAATTTTAATGTATTTTTTTTATTTCTATTTTATACCACAATATCATCTACACATAGTTCTAAATCCTATTATAAAATATGAAAAATATAATTTTATTTTATTTTTAATATTGGAAAAACTACTAAAGTGGATAATATATTGTCTTTTAAAAATGGGCCGTGATGATTAGGCCCATACCCGTTAACAAGCCGACAAAGTATTTTGGGCGGGAAGAATGTTGGTCCCACATATAGTTTCCCGCCACTGAAGACTTGGCGCTCAGTAGGAATAGCGAGAAGAAGAACTGAGAAACCATTTCTCAACTTTCCCAAACTTGAAACACCGAACGGAAGTTAGGTTTCAGAGAAGCTTCAACCGATTCAGCGAAAATGGAAGCATTCGGCGGTTACTTGGTCGATGAGAAAGCCGTTAGGGTTGAAAACGCTTTCTTAGATTTCCTCAAAAGGTTCGATATTCCTCTTCATCTTCTCGTTTTCATTTTCGTGATAATTAACTTAATTAGTTTAATAATTGTATCTTTTTTGTTTTGGATCAACAGTTTCAGATCTGGACAACGGAATGAACTCTATTACGAATCGGAGATTGAAGTCATGAGAGCTAACGAATCCAACACCATGTTCATTGATTTCGAACATGTTATTAGATTCAGCGATGTTCTTCAGAAAGCTATCTCTGATGAATATTTGAGGTATTATTATTTTTTGATTTAGATTTTTATTTTTATTGAAATTACTGAAACCCTAAGATTTGGTATTATTTTGGGATACTGATAATTATTTTTTTTGTGTTGTTGATGATAGGTTTGAACCTTACTTGCAGAATGCCTGCAAGAGGTTTGTTATGGAGCTTAAACCGACATTCATTTCTGATGATAACCCTAACAAAGATATCAATGTCGCATTCTATAACATTCCAATTGTCAAGAGGTATTTCGTTTTCATTCGTTAGTTTTAGTTTAATGTATTTTTAATTGAATAATGAGGCTTTGGAGTTGTGATTAGGTTTGTGGGTGCAAGGGTTTTAAAATTAAGTTTGTGTCTGTGTTCTATGTCTTATAGGTTAAGGGAATTGGCTACATCAGAGATTGGTAGGCTTGTATCTGTAACAGGAGTGGTAACAAGGACAAGTGAGGTTCGACCTGAGCTTCTCCAAGGAACTTTCAAGTGTCTAGAATGTGGTGGGGTTATAAAGAATGTTGAACAGCAATTCAAGTATACTGAGGTAGTTAATAAACAATTGTAATTTTTTGTTGCTCGTGGTGTTAAATTATGAATAATACTGTGTTTTATATCATTGCTTATTTTGATTTTTATACGAATGTTCTGTTTGTGCTAATGCAGCCCACAATTTGTCCAAATGCTACATGTAACAACAGAGCAAAGTGGGCATTGCTTCGCCAAGAGAGCAAATTTACTGATTGGCAAAGGGTCAGAATGCAGGAGACGTCCAATGAGATACCTGCTGGCTCGCTGCCTAGGTCATTGGATGTTATTCTTCGTCATGAGATTGTAGAACATGCTAGGGCTGGTGACACGTGAGATTTCTCTTGCCTTGAATCTGCTTTAACTTTTCAAATTGTACTGAAATGTAAACTTTATGGAATTTGGAAGTCAAAATAATCAAACCACAAACTGTCCAATTTGCAGGGTGATTTTTACTGGAACTGTAATTGTCATACCTGATATATTGGCGTTGGCGTCCCCTGGAGAGAGATCAGAATGCCGTAGGGAAGCTTCTCAACGCAAGGGTGCTTCATCTGGAAATGAAGGTGTGAGGGGCCTCAGGGCTTTGGGAGTCAGAGACCTCTCCTACCGACTTGCTTTTATTGCCAACTCTGTTCAGGTTTGTTATATTGTAGTTTGTTATTCATAACGTTCATATGATTTAATGTTAGTTATGATAAATGTGTTTTCTGTATGGTTTGTTCCAGATTTGTGATGGTAGAAGAGAAATTGATATCAGGAATAGAAAGAAGGATTCAGATGAAGATGATCTGCAATTCACTGTAAGTTGGTGATGATTTCTATGCATCAATATGTCACCGTTTGATTTTGATTTTACATTGTCAGCTGTCATGACCAACTGACTGGTGTTGCATATAATATGACTATGAATAATATATAATTTTTTGCTTTAATCTACATATTTTAGGTTGATTACCATCCCTGCTATTTCCCCCTAATATTTTTATCAATCTATTGCTATCCGTAACCTGTTCATTTTTCTTTAACACAACTCTGCACACATACATGATCTCAGTCAAATTTCTGTCATATACGAGAGAAAACGATCAACACTGTATATTTGACTGGTTGATTTAACAGGCTCAGGAACTGGATGAAGTTCAACGAATGAGGAACACTCCAGATTTCTTCACCAAGCTTGTTGAAAGTGTTGCTCCAACTATTTTTGGTCATCAAGATATTAAGCGAGCAATCCTTCTTATGCTTATGAGTGGGGTTCACAAATCTACTCATGAAGGCATCAGCCTTAGAGGAGACATAAATGTTTGTATTGTTGGAGATCCTAGCTGTGCAAAGTCTCAATTTCTTAAGTACTACCCTTTCTCTTTTTCTTTGATTACTTTCATGCTGGTTTGTGCGAATTGAATGGATCATGTATGGTTATCATTTTAGGTATACTTCAAGCATTGTTCCAAGATCTGTGTATACATCCGGAAAGTCATCATCTGCTGCTGGGTTGACTGCAACTGTTGCCAAGGAACCAGAAACTGGAGAGTTTTGTATTGAGGTCATTAATCTGCCGCTCTTTTGTACTAATGGAAGTGTAGATATTAGTTGTGCATAAAAGCAGCTCGATAGAACTAGCGGAGGAAAATGATAATAAGATTATGTTCAAAAACTTACATTATTTCTTTTCATTTGTGTTTGTATCCTTGGTTTGGCAAATTTAAATTGGTACACAATTAACTTGTCCTAGTTTAAATCAGATTCAACTAGTTCTACTGTTCATCGTAATTATTTGATAAAGCACAATAATAGGATTAGAACTGCTTTAGGTTGAAATTACTCCCTGGAAAATAGTGAATCAATGAACAATTAAGTATTATTAACAGTTAATAATTAAGTTAGAGTAGGCCGTATATCATAAGTTTGTCTGTCCGCCATGGATTCTGAACTAAACATTCCAAAATGTTTGCGAGTTGTAATTATGATTTTCCATTCAGAAACCCATATAAAGTATAGCATAAAAACTATTTATCAAACATGACTTGAGAGGTATTGCCTGAGTATGGTAAAGGTGAATTCAAAACAAGTGGGTTTTAATGTATTCGAGCACTTTGGCTGCATAAATACTCTCTAGTGTCTTGTTTTCTTATGTAAGAACTTGTTTTCAGGCCGGCGCTTTGATGCTTGCTGACAATGGCATTTGCTGCATCGATGAATTTGACAAGATGGACATAAGAGATCAGGTAAGAGGCATGCATTTTTTTACTGGCATTTGAGGGTCATGGACTGGAAAGTATCTCATATTTGATTGGATTGAAGGTTGCAATTCATGAGGCTATGGAACAACAAACTATTAGTATCACAAAAGCAGGAATACAAGCAACACTCAATGCTCGTACTTCCATTCTTGCCGCTGCCAACCCTGCTGGAGGACGGTACGATAAGTCTAAACCACTGAAGGTAATAACGTGTTCTGCTAACCTGGTTATTAATTGCCTTATTGAGTTCAACTTGGCCTAATTTAGTTTTTGCCCTTTCTTTGTTTCAGTACAACGTGGCTCTTCCACCGGCTATACTTTCAAGGTTTGATCTTGTATACATTATGATTGATGACCCAGACGATGTTACAGATTACCACATAGCTTCTCATATTGTGCGAGTTCATCAAAAGCGCGAAGAAGCTCTTGCTCCAACGTTCACTACAGCAGAACTGAAGCGTTATATAGCCTATGCAAAAACTCTTAAACCAAAGGTTTGAACACTTGTTTTTTATTTTGGTTCAAACTGTGTTAGAACTTGCCTTTTTGCTTCTTTCTTACTTAGCCTGATTAATGCAGCTAACGTCAGATGCAAGAAAACTACTGGTAGACTCTTATGTTTCTCTCCGTAGAGCTGATACAAATCCTGGCAGTAGGGTTGCATATCGGATGACAGTTAGGCAATTGGAAGCTTTAATCAGGTTGTCGGAGGCCATTTCACGGTGTCATTTGGATAATCAGGTGTTTAATGATTTTAGAGGCTGGTGAATATGCATTTGTATGTTTTCCTTACCTGGTCTAAAGACGATTTTCTGATTTTATAACAGGTACAACCTCGTCATGTTCGTTTAGCAGTAAAACTGCTGCAGACGTCTATAATAAGGTAGGATATGTTTCTTGCTTTGTTTTAAATTTCTATTTTGGGAGCTAGCTTTTGGCTATAACTGCTCTTTTACTTTTTTTCCTTGCAGAGTGGAGTCAAGTGAGATTGATTTATCTGAGTTTCAAGATCAAGATATGGACGAAGAAGCAGGTAGTGGCGATGGAAATGATAATAATGATGCTGATGGTCAAGTGGGAAACTCTACCGCTGAGGAAGCCGCTGGAACCAATGGTGAGGTGTCGCCTACCCATTTTACCTTGCAATCATCTATGGGATAATTTAATTATTCACTGGTTTAATTGACTTGCAGAAAAACCAGCCGATGGATCTAACCCCCCAAGAAAAAAATCGACTGTAACTGATGAATACTTTCAAAGGATTACCAAGGCCCTTGTCATGCGTCTTAGACAGCATGAGGAGACCGTAATGCAAGAAGGTTTTTACTTGAAACTTTGTTTGTTATAGAATATCTCAACATTGTTATACATCAAAGTTTTGATCATTATACATTGCTGTGTAAAATTTAAATTCTAAAATTTATTCAGGTTCTGAACATCTGGATACCCTTTGTCCGGCGTACCTTTGAGATTTATTTATATAAAACATTGTCGGTGATACTACAAAGTGTCTAAACTCCATGTGATCATATTGAAAGTTGAATTTTCTGTGGGTTTATCTATTGCAGGAAGTGGCTTAGCTGGGATGAAGCAACGGGATTTGATTAAATGGTATGTAGACCAACAAAATGAGAAAAATAATTACAGTTCTGTGGAGGAGGCCAAAGTTGAGATTTCCCAAATTAAAGCAATTATAGAGGTATGTACTTGTTTTATACATCCTTCAAAGAAATTAGTATATTATTGGCAGACATGTTAACTATATGAAACATTTTACTGTAGATTTTAATTCGAAGAGAGGGGCATTTGATCGTGATAGATGATGGCAGGCAAGCGGCATCAGAAGCTGCTGGTGCAGAACAATCCGAGTCTGCAGCTAGAAATGATAGAACTTTGGCTGTGGCTCCTAATTATGTCGTTGATTGATAGCCTAGTAGTGATGAAAGAGTTTGGAAGTCACTTTGTTTCGCTGTCCCAATATTCCAGTGATTTGGTGGTTTCCTTTGTCTTGAGCTACAAGCTTTTCTTGGTAATGCTGGAAAATTGGTGTATCGCCATTTCAATTTACTACTGAAAAGTTTGACGATGTTGGTATTTTAGTAGACAGTAAATTATATTTGTAATATTATTGTCTTCATTTACAGGGAGTACTAATTTAAGAGTTGAACGATGTCGGTCAAAAAAAGAAAAGAGTTGAACGATGTATGAATTTTACCTGCAGTTGAATCATTTTCACTTTTAAACAATTCAGTATAGAACAGATTAGCCAATTTAACTAATCAATCTTGTATTCTAAAAGCATTTTTGTTCAAGATATAAAAAATATCTATTTATTATATTCATATCAACTCACAACAATCTTCACTTATATTTTTCCCTGAACTCTTTGCAATCTTGATCACAAAGAAATAAGTGAATATCAAAATAAATCAACTTACAAAACTACCCTTCTATTTTAAATTGGTTTGGATAGTGACAATTTTTTTGTTAAAAGCAAGTGGGTGTATGTCGTTGATTTAGATCTTGATGTGTTTAGGAGGATGCAATATATATGTCAAAAGAAAGAATATAATAATGTTTAAACTGGGCTGCCAGGCAACAAAAAAGATAAAGTGGTTTTGTATACAAAATTAGAATATGATGATGTAACAATAAATTTGAAAGTACCCCAAAAATAAAAGAAATACACAGCATCCAGATGTAAACCTCTGATGTATTTCCAAGTCCAAATTAGTGCATCTGAAATAGTGTGCATAAACAACAGCTGGAAGTACTCTTTCGGTTCACGGTATTTTTGAAAAACTGGTTCGATCCTATTTAATATTATCTAACCAACGACTGAAATATGTTCCACCAAAGTATGTTCCACACCAATGTATATTCATCAGTTTTTGTTACAGCAAAATTAAGGGAAAGACTTGAACTGTGACAAATTGATGATACCTTGTAAACCTGAAATGAAAGTACATGGACAAAACACAAAGAACCAACAATACATTCCCAAAATTTACCACAGAACCAGAGAGAGTTCGGACAATTCTCCCCTCTTTGAATTGACTCATTGAGTAATTTTTTCCCATCTGTATCCACGGGAAACTTGAGGCACCCTTAGTAAATGTGTAATCATTATTTATGTGCCAATAAAATTCTGGCTACTTTGATTTTGTGTGTAGATGGATGGTTCAGTGTACACATAAAAAAACAAAGAATGTAACGCTGAGATTCATCCCTCTGTAATTTGATGGTTTTCCTTAGTTTAACCCAAGCTTCAAATTTGGCGGACCCCCTGATTTACCACATTGAGATTCGCAGCTGAGTTAGACTTTTCTATTGTACCGTGTTCTTCACTAGTTTCACGCTTGCTTTCCCATAGATTACCTGCCTTCGCAATTGCAAGAATGAGATCAAGTTGTTTTTGCTGTTGTTCCTACATGAATGATCAAACACCATCAAGACAAGTCAAACTCGATGAGCAAAAATCACGACGATATTTTAGAAAATAAAATGTTCAAGATAATATAAAATCTCTAGTCTGACGTATGGGTTTAAACTATAATACTAGATTCATGGTCTGGCAAACATTTTACTTCAGAATATAATATTATGTCACATCATTGTATTGTGTGAGGGTCTGCATAGGTGGGTGAGTAATACTGTCAACGAACCAAAATAAAATCTCTACAGCACATGAGAGCTAAAGTGTTTAAATAGAATACTACAGCCACACAATAATTTTAACCTTTAAAGTTCACTAACAAACTAGTGTCATTTGATTTCTAAAGAGTGCCTTTGAAAGAGCAGCGTTTAAGTAACGTTGAAGGGCTATTACCTGCATTGCTAGCAAAACCTTTTGAACTTCGCCCAGCTCCTTCTCCAAAATGTCTGATTGCAGGGCTAATGCTCTTGCAGCCTCAGAATTCTTCTGTGCCAGAGCTGCAGTCTTCATTCAAGAAATGAAAAAATAATTAGATATCATTGTTGTTATATTTTTTTCTATTCATTAAATTGATACAATATATAAACCTTCAACCGGTCACTCAAAATGTTAATAAGCAAGCACTAAGTAATAATTACTTTTTTTTGGAAGAACTAAGTAATAATTACCAAGTGTTCTGTAAATCTTATTTTTTTTACTAACAAATATTAATTCCAGTAATATAAATTCCTCATAGGACACCACACCACAGTAAAGATCTACATTTTGCAGAGTTTTTGCTTCATGCTCCTGCAACCAGATTGTGTCCATTTTTAGGGAGATTCACAGTTGTAGTGGCTGCTTTCATGAAACGGGGGCAAAACACTTTGTCCCAGTTTCATTGTTTTCTGACATTTTTTCTTGAAACCACATATCTTTATCCAAAGGTACACTGTTTTCCAATGTTATTTCCATCCAAAACCTGCATTTTCTTGCAAGCTCGTCGCTCTGTTCTTTTCACGTACTTTGTTCTGTTCACTATTTACACATGTTTTCTTTTCAGCATTCTCGCATATCCTCTGTCATGAGTTCTCACACTGTTTACCTATCCTTTGCTCAGATTCCACATTCATGTTTTTTTTCCCGCTGTGTTCTGAGTTTTCTGTTTATTATTTCATGATTTCTGTCATTTTTTACTAGTGTTTTTAGCTTAAGGCTATGAGTCTCTCACACTGTCTTTCATTTTTAGCATTTATGTATGTCTTGCACAAAACTTTTCACGGGTATCTATGATCTTCAATAAAGTGGCAGACTCTATTCTCTATAGCAGTTTGAGGTTAGTGTTTCTGTGCCAGCTATCCCAGATTGAAAACCGTGCATATTAGCGTTTCAAGCTCCAATCTACTCATATCAGGGATCAGTTTAGAGGCATAAAATCATTCTTTCATGAGCTTCTCTATCTATAAGCTTATGTTTTTAGGAAAATTGGAACTTGACTACAAGTTGTAGTCTACAACCATGGAATTGAATTTGATGATGAACCCGTGAATACACATTTGGAATTATTTATCTTTTCTAATTCACCTAACTACTTCTGGTTGCAAATCTAGGTTATTTAGGTAATTTTTTTATGCATTTTATTCTGTAGAACTGCCAAGATTGGTTATGAACCTTAATTTTGTTAGCAACCTATCATTGCTAGAATGTTTGAGCTATTGTGTTATTATTACTTATATCTTATCAACAAGCAGTTTGGACTCATACTATAAGTGCTAAATTACTACTTTTGACAAATATTAATAAATAATCCAACAAACTCTCAGCACATATTCACTATACTTTCAAAAACAAAGTTGTCAATATTTTGATTATTTGAAATTGCCATTTGGGAATCATGCATTTCCTCCATCTACGATCTTACATTGCTCTATGAACCTATTCTATCTAATATTCCCTAGGTATTTACCATTGGTTAAAACTATACTAAATGTGTGTTTGATTCTTCGTGTGACGGAAATTGATTTTCATTAAAAGTGAATCAAAAGTAAAGTGACTTATGTTTAGATAAATTTACGTAGAAGTAAGTTGAACAGTAAAGACAAACTTCAAATTCAAGCTTGAAGTTTGAATCTATTCAGGAGGAAAAATCGATTCTACTTGAGAATACTTTACATTACATAATAAACTTTATGATTCTAGAATCACTTTTATCTCTTCCAAAATGGAATCAAGCATACACTAATTTTCACTCAACAATTCATTTTACACATACTAACAAATCAGAAATCAGAAAAAGAGTAGCGTAGTAATTACCTCAGTTATAGGTTCCTTCAAACCCTTCCTGGTAACACGAAACCTAATCCCCAATTTCTCAAGCTGCCTAGACAAAACCCTAACAACCGTCGCATTACTCTTCAAATCCTCCTCCAATTTCTCAATTCTCTGCAAAAATTCCACCTCCGACACAGAAACCCCACCGTTCAACACCGTTTCTCTCCATTTCCTTCTCCTAATCAACGCACCAGTCAAAACACCAACCACCAGCAACAACAAACTCAACGGAGCAATTCTGTTACCGATTGCAAGATATAATTCCTTCTTCCAAATTGCAGTCACGGCAACGTTGAAGGATACGATGAGGGAAGAGAGAAGGGCGGAGAGTTCGAGGAAGGAAAGGAAGGAATCAAAATTGGAATCGGCGACGGAAATTTGAGATCGGCGGGGGAAGGAGTTGGAGTGGACGGTGTAGGAAGTGAAACGGTGGGGTGTGGAAAGTGGTTTGAGGTTGAGTATTGGAGTGTTGAGATGAAGAGGGCGTGAGGGGAAGAGTGAATGGGGAGTTGAAGAAAAAGGTGAATGTGTGAAATGGTGATGATTGCAAGTGAGTAACATTGTTGGTTTGAATTTGAAGTTGAATGTGTTAGTAGTGTGATTTTTTTGGTAGAAGTAGAAGAAAGATCATTACTGGAGTTTCGATATCATCAAGATACGATTTTCAGCTTTGTTTGACCATGGTTCATTCAGGCTTCTGTTTGGGTGAACTCATATGATAGTAGTACCATCAAAACTTGTTAAATTAAACTAATGTCATTTATGTTTGATGTTTCTAACATATTAGTTTGGTCATACATAAATAAGTTATTTTCGTCCACATATAGTATACTTTTTCAATTTACTCCTTTAATCTATTACAAACCTCAAATCTAAAGAATTTATGTGCGACTAAAATAACTTAAATGATCAATCTGTTACAAACTTTAAACTTAAAGGACCTGATGTAATTTAGCCTCAAAACTTTTAACTTTTACGGCATGTTTCAGACTTTATTTAATTAAAGTATTTTAACTAGACAAAGGTGATTTATACTTAATATTAGTTTTTTTATAGCAATTTTTTATTCAAACTTTAATATATTATACTATTTATTCAAAATTATAAGTTGTTTTGCTCATTTTACATAAATTAAGAAAGATAATTAATGTTTTTTTGACAAAATAATTAATGTTGTATAGAAGATAAATTATGAGTTATATTACATAATTTTTTTTTGAATAAGAGTTATATTATTATTCACCATTAATGGTTCGATAAAAATAAATTAAAGAATTAAAAAGATAATAAAGAATTAAGGGTACAATAGAAAAAATATCATTTAATGTTTCATTAATATTATCAAATGACATATTTTGGGAGAATATACTAAAACTTATAATTTGGTACCGATTGATTAAAACATATAAATATGAGATGAATTGAGTAATATTAATAATTGATTAACATTAAAAAAATGGAATTATAAAGACATATTTGACTTTCAGAAAGCTAGTGAACATTTTCCCAATATTAACATATAAAATAAAACAATATTTTTGTTTTTACTTAAACGACTTAAATGACATGAAATGGATAGTGTGTTAATATATTATTACTTATGTAATAAATTATTACAAAAGTTTTTTTCTTAAGAAAAAAAAAGAAGAAAATTCTTTTTAAGTGTCCCTTTACACGTCTCTCACTGAATTATAAAGGGACCAAAAGTGACACTTAAAAAAAGAAAATCATTTTTAAGTGTCCCTTTTTGAATTATTCAAAATAGTTGTACGATTGTTTACAAGATTTTTTTTTCTTTCATTGTAAGAAGACAGGTGAAATGATATTTTGGAGATCAAATTTAGCAAAGGAAAGAAACATATTCAACATCAGATTGGACGAAACATATTCACCGTAAATTCAAGAGACAAAAAATGAATATTTTGTTTTTTGGTAACGAGGTAGAAAAAATAGGTGATCAAAGGGTAGATGCGATAAAGGTAGAAATTGAAGATGGAAATGCAGAAATAACTCAACAATGAGAAAACTTGAGTTAGGGGGAGATGATGACAGAGGCGTCCCTTAAAACGTTCATTACGAAGATAAAAACCATTGCAGTCCAACCAAACCGTGTCTTGGTGTTGAAGTAAAGGTCAAGAAAGAGAAAGGTTTGCATAAAATGATCAGGAATTGATAGGAATAACCTACAATGGCAAAAAAATCTGGGTTCGAACTCAACGATAGAAGTTACGAGAGAGTTTTAACAAGCAATCTCTACCAACCAAACTCGATTTTAATTTTGCGCTTAATAACCCAAGCCCAAGGTACCATTTGGCTAAGAAAAAAGCTAAAGCTGTTTGATTTCTTTATTTTTTTTTTAGTTCTAAAATTATTTTTAAGTTAAAAGTTGTTTGGCAAAATATTGTACAAAACTTTGAATTTATTATTTTTTTGGTGGTGTCTGGGGTTCGAACCCGGGACCTTGCATATATTTATGCATTGTCTATAAATAAAAAACTTTGAATTCATTATGAATTAACATAATAAATAAAAAAAATGTTCAAAATATTTTTTGAAGGGAAAAAATGTTTAAAATATAAAAGATATTTTTTTTACAAATACTATATTTACTCAGTGACGTTTATTTTGTGTAACATGAATACAAATTAGTATCATCATATAAAGGACTTGTTAAATATTTGAATAGGAGAAATAATTTAAGGAGACTTAAATAATAACATAAATAATATCAAAGTAGTTTGGAAAATTAAAAACATAAATCATCTTGTTTAAAAAAAAAACATAAATCATCACAAACTCAAACATTTCTACTCTCCATCAACGCAACTCCTATTTGATTTCAAACTCTATTCATGTAGCCTCCATCTTGTACTATTCCTGGATTATATGGACCAATTTCTTCATTTATATTGCTTTCTTGTCACACTCAATCATATATTCAAAGATAACATCACATTTATTAAAGGAAAAAACTTAGGTACAATTCTTTAGGTGCTTTTCGTATGGTTCTTAACTAAATTCACCATGATTTCCTTAAATCCATAATTCTCTCAAAGTCTGTTATCTCCAAAAAAGTTGTATTTTTAGTTAAGAACCATACGAAAAGCACCTAAGGAATTGTACCTAAGTTTTGTCCTTTATTAAACTCTTCATCTTCAACTTCACACATGCGAATAAAGTTGTGGAGTGAAGAATATATCTATAATATGTATATGGTGTGTATGTATATATAAAGAGAATAGTTTGTTTTCTCTTTTCCAATTATAATGTATAACAAATTTTGTTATAAGAATACCATATTTTTGGTGTCATTTAAAAAGATAAGAATTTATATTATATGATATTATATTTGTTATATTGTTGGTGTCGTTGAAAAAGATATGTTTAGTTTTTTTAATAAGAAAAAGATATGCATAGTTTGTTATTCCCTCCGTTCCTTTTTAAGTGTCTTTTTAGAAAATTAACACCAAAATAGCGATGTTTATTTTTGCACATTTTCTTCCTTTTATACCCTCATTTTAATCCACCAATAAATTCCTATTTTTTTTGCATACACTTTATCTTTCCAATAAATTTAATATGTCATCTTTCTCTAGTAGCAAACAATTGTCAGTTTTTAACTTTTTTTTAAAAAAAAAACAAACAAATTTTGTTTAAAAAAACAAACTTTAGTTTTCCAAATAGATATCATTAATTAGTTTTATTGAAAAGGATAAAAGTAATTGATAAAGGGTATAATTGACAAATCGTACCCTTAAAATACCAAAAAGACAGTTAAATAGGAACGAAACATTCACCCTAAAAAGACACTTAAAAAGGAACGGAGGGAGTACAATATAAATGTGTAAAATATATATAAGTATAATTTTTTTAGGCATCTATACTTGCACTTTTAATTAAAATCAAAATTTTATAAAAATAATTATACGCATTAACGTAACAAAAAACATACATACGGACATAAATTATTACTCTAAACGTTAATGTGTGTGTATATTTGTGAGGTTGAAGAAAGAGAATAAAAATATTTGGTGTCATTCAATGACGACATGAATAAAAATATTTGCGAGGTTATGATAATTAAACAATATTGAAATTAAATATATAAGTGATAAAAAGATAATAAAATTCCTTCAAAAATAGATTATAAAATTAAATGGACCCTCCTTCAAACAAAATTATATGGACCGGTTCAAAAAAATAAAATTATATCAAATGGAAGAAAAAAACAAATTGAAATATAATATTAAAAAATAAAAGAAAAGGTTGCCGACGTGAGTTGAAGAGAGGTGCTTGTGAAATAAATTGGGGAGAATTAGTTTTTTGAAGTAGCATTCAACAACTTTTGGTTAAAGCTCATTTCATTCAATTTTATGCATTCTAAGAAAAGTACTTTTTTTCGAAGGTACTTCATTGAAATTGTGTTTGACCTACCTTCTCCTTAAAAATGTAGAGAAGTTGAAAAAAAAAACCCGGATCAAACGGTACCTTACATACATGATTGATCACCTAACCATATCACTCTTTAACTGAGAATCAATCAGACAACAATGTGTAGTATGCATGAATTTTCAGCTAATATAGAATATGGAAAAGATACAATATCACGCATATGATGTGGTGGGAGCACCTTATAATATTTTTGTCTTAAACAAGTTTCATTGCTATCTATTTATTTATCATTGTCACACGCTTTAGCTCTTTCGATTTGGACCCACCCACCCTCTCTCATCATTTTTGAATTCACACGTCCCTTTTACGTCTACTCTAATTCTTGGCGCTCTCTCTTTTTCTAATATACTATTCATTCATTCATCCATTTTAAATTCTAAAGTGACAAATATTATATCATACACATGTCATTTCATATAGTATATATTAATATTATATCATACACTATAGATTATTTCATTATTATTATTCTCATAACCTTTACTAGTGCAGAACACTTTCTCAAATTTCTCAGCCACTTTGCATAATTCAGGTTCTTTTCCTCTAAACATGCATGATCTTGTTCTTTTCTCTTTCTAATTTTAACTTTGTGTTTTTTTTTCCTTATGGTAATTAATTTCCTTTTCATTTATTATTGATAATAAAATAAATTTCTAATTTTAGGGTTACATGTTAGTTGTTGTCGCTGAACAATTTTGTTGCTATTTATTACAAATTTACATCTCTTATATGGTTGGTGTTATTTATGCTTCTTATACAACTACTTGTAAGGTTTTGATAATTTTAGAAACTTTGTGCTAGTTTGGAAATTATGAGTCTGTATATGTTTGTCAGAGAGTGTTAATTGCTTCTCTGATAACAATCTTGCTTTATTTCTATTTCTGGAATTAGGTTCAGATTTTAATTACCAGTTACCATCCAAGGATTGAATTGAATCCTCATAAACCTGTGTTTAGTGGCTGTGACTTTTGGAACTGAATTGTATTCTGCAGCTCAAATTGTTTTTTCAATTCTCCGCGGTATACATTTGTAGTACTATTGAATTATGTTTTTTTTTTTTTTTTTTTGTATTAACCTTCTCGGTCTCGGGGGTAAAGGGGCCCTGAGGTAAGTAAAGTCTGGCAATGATTGTGTGGAACTCGGGGTCTCCTGAACGATTCGTCCTTAACTGAAGCTCATTAGCCACTAGAGGCCAACCTCTTGGTTAATGAATTGTGTTATTTTGTATGTGTGTGTGTTTGTTGATATTACTTTGTGATGATGAACTAAAGTTTGCTATGATTTCCAGGAATGTCACTTTGTGGAGGACAGTAAGTGGTGAAGTGGTTTAAGTTCAAATGGAGCAGTATGAAGTTCTAGAACAGATTGGTAAAGGTGCATTTGGTTGTGCTCTGCTTGTGAGACACAAGCATGAAAAGAAAAAGTGAGTATAAATATGATTTATGATACGATATTGTATATCCTTTTCAGGTTTATTTTTAAGTATTTAAATGTGAACTTACGCATTTCATTATATTGATAAGTTGTTATATCATATGGTTTTCTGTTTTTGTTTATGTCGTTACTTCTTAGGTATGTCCTCAAGAAGATCCGTCTTGCTCGCCAAACGGACAGAACCCGTAGGTCGGCCCATCAAGAGGTAATCCACTCCTTTTTACTTCTGATTTTGTAGTTATTTGAGGAAAACGGAATCAAGTTATTGAGTGCCTTCCATCTTTCTTTGGGGTTTTATGCATGATTATCCTTTTCCTCAAATGAGACTGTGGAAGACAATATGTTTGATGTTGAACATGGCACATTCATTCTTGTATATAGTCACGTCTTGATATGCTGCACATGAAATTTTAAGCTGATCTTCAAGCCTACCTTTGTTCATTTTGAATTTTAATCAATTTTAGATTTGAATTTGTTATTTATAGTGAATTAATTTCTACTTGTTGTTTTATATTTTTAAATGTGAAAATGAAATTTATGCTGTCTTTCTTTTCTTATATATGAGATTGTAAGATTCCATGCTTGTTCCTTGTTTTTGCAGATGGAGCTTATATCTAAAGTTCGCAATCCCTTTATTGTGGAGTATAAAGATTCTTGGGTAGAAAAGGTCAGCCTTGTTTTCAATCAGAACCTTCTAATTATGTTGCTCGTCATGCTTTGGATGTGTGTGTGTGTGTGTGTGTGTGGCACATGTGTGTTTTGCTGAACTTACTAAAAATGATGCGAGCATGAAGTTTAAACTTTGTTTTCTGTTTTTGACTAATGTGATAAATTCTAAACTAAGGAATGTTTATTGTTTTCGTTTACCAACGGAGATCTTAGTAACCTGTCATATGGATTTATAATCTTGATTGATTTATGATACTTAGCAAGCGGGTATCTTTATTTCCAGGGTTGTTTTGTATGTATTATCATCGGCTATTGCGAAGGAGGGGATATGTAAGTCATGTTTCACTCTGAGTCCAAGTATTTGATGGAGTTAGATCATTTATGAAAACATTTTTGTCTTTTAAATTGTCAAATGTGTAGTCTTGTAACTTTTCATAATTTGTCTGATTGCCAGGGCTGAAACTGTAAAAAAGGCCAATGGTGTTAACTTTCCTGAAGAGGTTGGTCATTCTTGCAGAAATTCCCTTCATTTCTGAGCCCTGATGGATAATTTTCATTCCTATTTCAATGCTCTTCGGAACTATATGAAATAATTGATATCTGTCATCTTTTGGCAGAAACTCTGCAAGTGGCTTGTCCAGTTATTGATGGCTCTTGATTACTTACATGTAAATCATATTCTTCATCGTGATGTCAAGGTAAAAGACTTCTTTCAGTTCAATAATAGCAAATGTTATAAAGCTAATATCCCAGAGAACTTCAAAACCAGCTGTTTTTGATGTTATTTCCTCGTCTATTTCAGTGTTCAAATATATTCTTGACTAAGGATCAAGATATACGTCTAGGTAAATGGCCTTACCTATTTGATTCTCATACTTCTCTTTTGATGTCTCTATTGCGTTTTGATTTTTAGTATGTTATCCTAATGTAGTGTATGTTCGATGCAGGAGACTTTGGTCTTGCTAAACTGTTGACATCTGATGATCTTGCTTCCTCAGTGAGTGATACTGTGGAAATACAGTTCTGTTTACTGTTTTAGCTATTTTGTTTGGAGTAGTAACTTTTTGTTCTTGCTTTAAACTCAGATTGTTGGGACTCCAAGTTATATGTGCCCCGAGCTTCTAGCAGATATACCCTATGGCTCTAAGTCAGATATCTGGTCTTTGGGTAAAATAGATTTCTTTTGTACTACGTTCAATCCCTCTTTCTTTTGCTCGTCTTACAATATGTTTTTAGTTGCGTATGTAATTTGTTATATGACTTATAATATTTGCCAGGATGTTGTGTTTACGAAATGGCTGCTCACAGGCCAGCTTTTAAAGCTTTTGTAAGTCAATATTTTAAGCTTTTTTATTCATAGTTTTTAAACAACTGAAACGTTACCAGCAAAAAATTAAAATTTCATGTAGTAGAGTTTACTGGTTTTGTCGTAGTTCATTTATAACCAGTAACTTTTAGCTTTTGGATCATAAACATTCATAATGGTGTCTGAGACTTTGAATTGTATTATTTTGGAAATTCTCATTCTTTTATGATGGATTATTGACTTTCAGTACTTCACATTTTCAAAGCTTGAAGCTCAGCATTAATCATTTTATTTATTTGTGTTTTCTTTATCTGGACAGGACATACAAGCTTTGATTCACAAAATAAACAAGTCTATTGTATCTCCACTGCCAACTATGTACTCTAGTGCTTTGTGAGTCCTTTGTTCCATAAAAATCTTACGTTATTATCGAATAATATTTTTTCCCTGCTTTGTTCAACTGATATTATAGTGCCCATATGACCATACATACTAAATTTGAAAAGTGTCAATGGTTGGCTTATGCGAGTATGTATGCATACAGATATTGAACAGAATTTATAATGACCATCATATCTATACATTCATTCATTGTTTATCAAACCTAAATCAAATTTTATGTCCACCCTGATGTGCTTCTAAATTTTGTTGTGGCGTCTGCATATCTTGTCAATTCTCTTTCTTGGTCATTTAATCTATTGCAGTCATAAATTTTTAACACTGAAGTTATGTATCTCGGTGAATGACATAGTTGTGTAGCTCATGATATATTTCTTCTTTCTTTCAGCCGAGGGCTTGTCAAAAGTATGCTGCGGAAAAATCCAGAGCTAAGGCCAACTGTGAGTTTTATCTGTGTATTCTTTGCATTTATCAAGACATGATCAATAGATATCAACTAGTCATGGTAGTTTCTGATTGTCAGTTATGGTTATGGGTCAGATGTCAGCACAGTCTGATTAGATGAAGATTTCAATTTTCTGCTCTCATATTTTCACTTCCATTTTTAAAAATTATTTTACCTTTTAGTTTTCCTCGTTATGTGTTGTAAGACAGAAATTCTACTTGATATGGTCTCAAACTTCATATACTCATTTTTTTTTTTTTGGTAGTGTTAAACTTCACATACTCTGTTATGAAGACATGTATTTTTTTTCTGTTTACCATCACACTCCTCAATGCAATTCATATACTCTGATATGGTCTCAAACTTCAACGACATTCTTTTCCTAAAAAATGTGAAAATATAAATTGTAAGGTTGCCACTTTCCACAGTATTTAAGGGGAAGAGCATGCAGTTAGAACGAGGGGGAATTTTCTGACCATGCATGAGTAAACAAAAGTGAAATAAATTTTGTTGATAAATTAAAGCCTCTGGCATGTGTGCTAGAATGCATGTCAAAAGTCAAGACCCTATTTATTAGGACTATTTGTTTAGATCTATAAGTCCTTAATGCATATGTTCACTATTCTCTTTTTGTGCTGGTTAAATATAATAGAGTTTTAACTTGTTGCTGTTGTCTTCGAAGTTGTCACTGTTTTAAGTTTGGCTCTTCTGTTTCTTGAGGTGAGCGTTTTAAAAGTCGAAACACATGTGAAGGTTTTCTTAAGTCAAGCAAATATATATATTTATGTGAGACATTGCTATATTTGCAAATTATAGTGTTTGCTGAAGTTTTCTTTGTTCTTTTACTACCCTCGCATGACTAGTAGTATATGCAAAATTTGCATAAAGTAAACATGCTAACTTTATTTTGGTGTATATATTCAAAACAACTTAAGCTCAGTGTGTTTTAACAGGCAGGGGAGTTGCTAAATCATCCACATCTTCAGCCTTACATTCTTAAAATTCACCAAAAACTAAATAGCCCCAGAAGAAATGCTTTTCCGCTCCAATGGCCCAATTCAAACTATGGTAGGAGAACTCGATTTGTGGAGCCAGAATCTGTTTCTACTCTTTCTGACCAAGACAGATACCTGTCACTAAACAATCACAGGGCCTTGAATCCTAGTATTTCTGGAACTGAACAAAGTTCTCAATATTCTACGCAAAGAGGTCAAGGATTATCCACTTGTTCAGAAGAGAAGCTCTACAACTTATCTGCTCGTGGTGTCCGTGATTACTGCAATACTAACAAATCAAAAGCCATAAAGTCCTCAACTGGTGAGAGAACACCAAGACTTAGAATAGCTAAGGATTCTTCCGCTGCCAGAAGGCAGACACTGGCACCACCAAAGATACATGTTACTGGTCCAAAGCGTGAATCGGTAAGTTTATCCTCTATATGGCTCAATATTATCAATTCTCTTTATACCTTTTGACATTTGAATTTATATTTATATCATGATACATTTAGGCAGGGTGAGTGCTGCTTGCAGGTTTGAATATATAAACTGCTTAACGCTTATGTTAGCCAAGATTATGCTGATGAGATTGGATCAAATGTCAAACTTCATTCGATAATAACCTTGTATTGACTTCCATTAGAGCATAATTGGTGGTGATATTTGTAATGTATTACTTCATGAAGAGAGTTTCACATGTTACAAGAGAATCAATGGCTGTTTTACTGACTTCAGTGTTTGTTAATCGTTTCAGCTTCCGGTGCCTCGTGCACCATCGGGTAAGTCTACCATGCCAACTCGAAGAGCATCCCTTCCGCTTCATACAAGAGGAAGGAACACAACAAGCTTCTACACCAATGTTGATTACGCAGACTCTCCCAATGTTTCTGTTGATGCACCACAGATTGACAAGATGGCAGAATTCTCAACGGCCTCTTATGAGGATCCTTTCTTCCATGTCATTCGCAGATCATCATCAGCATCAGCCAAACACTCTTCTACCTCAACAGGGACAGGGAGTGCTGATTGCACAATCACAAAGGACAAGTGTACAATCCTGGTGGACAAAAAAGTTACTGTCCCCACCAGCATCACTGATGCTGGCACTGATCTTCGATTTCCAAAGGGCAGTGCCAGTGAATGCTCTAACTATGTTACAACTGGCGTTTCAAGCCGTTCCTCATCCGAGTCACGTCAGCATCGGTTTGACACATCGTCGTACCAGCAACGTGCTGAGGCATTGGAGGGGCTGCTGGAGTTCAGTTCTAGGCTGCTACAACAACATAGGTTTGACGAGCTTGGCGTATTGCTGAAGCCATTTGGGCCTGAGAAGGTTTCTCCAAGGGAAACAGCTATTTGGTTGGCCAAGAGCTTTAAACAAAACAGTGATCTAAGGTTTCCTCATACACTTGCATGACCATTGCCATTGGACAGTGTACATTAATATTGTGCGTATATTGGAGTGGTTTTGATTATTTGCGTTGGCATTTTCCTTAAGATGTACATTGTTCTGGTAACGAGTATGCTTTATATGGAATAATACTGCACATCAATTGTAAGATTGATTCACACACTGATAGTTCCAACAAAAAATAGAACCGGTTCATCTTGTTTTTTACATATTTATGTTTTGTTGCTGTCCGTAGACCGAGTGATCACCACATTGGGCCAAATACACCCCATGCCCCGCCCACACACACCCCACCTTTAAAAACTGTTGGGGATCATCACATTAGGCTAAGAGTAACAACATAAGTGAGTTGATGTTGATATATCAATAATATTTTAATACATCCATGATTAGTTATGTATGTGTATGTAATACTAACCATTTATTTTAATCAAAAGTTAACCATTGAAGGGTTAATTTATATGCTTCAAAAGTTTTAATCTTTTTGAAGCGTTTTAACTTTCTCATGTTATTTTTTGTACACATCTCTATTGAGGTTCACGACATATCCTTTACGCATCCTTTGTTTTTGTTATACAATTGATGTTGATGCAATGTGGTTTAGGGATTAAGGGGATTGGAGTATGGTGATTGGTGGTGAGGTGATGTAAAGAAATGTTGTGTGTCAGTTAAAAATCACACATTTGATAGAAAAGCGAATATTGATCAATATATAAGAGGATCTATATATGTAATGCCTTAAAGTTTTTTACTAATGATGTACTCCCTTCGGTCTCACATGTAAACAACAAATAAAAGAATTGTCATGGTCTCGAATATAAATAAAAGTTTATTATAACTTTATATTTAATGCCTCCATTTTCCTTAAAAAAAGAAAAAATTTAATGCCTCCATTTCAAATTCACCCTTAAATTAAATCCACTCTAACTATTCATATTCCAATATTTTCAACACTTTTCAAATTAGTTGCAAGGGTAAAATTAAAATGAGTGTGCCTTTTTATGATGACTTAAATGTACTTAGTCAACTTTTTTAAAGGATGTGATTTTTTCTTTCTTGCTTACATATGAGACCTGAATGAGTAATGTTAAATTCTCTTTTATGTAATTTATTTTAGTTCAATGTGATGATTTCCGACACTTTTATTCAAACAAGACAACTATTATGAGAATGTTAAAAGTAGATTTTTTTTTTATTGAAATCATCAAATTTTTTACTTTTAAAAAGTTGAACATATAACTTATCCACACTTTTCATTACAAAATTTTTATATTGGTTTTATTAATTTGTGTCCCAAAGACATTAGTTAGCATTTCCAATTTAAAAAAAACAATAAGATTAAATATTTTTCTATTATAAGATGCCAAGCAGCAAATTAGTAATTCTTTTCCTCCTTCCCGTGGGTAGCCAATAAAAAATGATGTACACTTATTCCTATTTCGAGCATCTATTTGATTCTTTAATCAATCACGTTCTCTGCTCATATTTGGTTTTGTGTCAGGAGATGTTTGCCGAGGAAGGTTAACTTCTTTCACATCACACCCAATGATCAAATGCTTTGGCTTAAACCATAAATATATGCATTTATTTTACTATGTAACCCATTAACATATTTAAGTGTGTTTAACTCAAGGGTTTTGTCCCATTAGCATAGCTCAGTTGGTAGGACAATGCATTATTATATGCAGGGGGTTGGGGTTCGAACCTTGAACACCCCACTTATTTCTAGCTACTAGGCTATCTGATAAAAAAAAAAACCTTCAAGAATTTTGACCTAATAGTAAAAAGACGGATTTTAAACTTGAAGGTTTCGGGTTAGAGTCCCACTAATGTTTGAAAGAAGATAAATATAAAACTTATTTTAAATCGAGACACAATCCTCTTATCAATACTTTTTATACCTAAAACCATTTTATATGTCTTTTTCTTTCCTTCTTGATGATGTATTAATTCTTTTGACGCTTTGGATAGTCTGGCCATACGTAGCATATTGTACAATTGACATGGAAAGGTTTTATTTCTTTAATAAATAATAAACTGGAAGGAAAAAAAAATCAAAGAAAGGGAAACAAAAAAGTGGGTTTGCGTAGAATAAACAAAAACTGTCTATGTATACTTTTTTGTGCAAAGAACTAACCATTATACACATTAGGTGTGGAACCTGACAACTAGTTATCTCTTTGTCCTTCCTTCGTGGTCCAAAAGAGTAGCCAAATTCGACTTGAAATAAATTGGTATATTTTTATATATATAAAATAAAAATTAGGTGAGGTATTGAACTTAGTTAAATGTAAGGAAAACCTCATGACTAAACGATTACTAAAAATAAAATTGAATTACATTTACCTCACTATAAAGAGACATGTGGGACCTTGAATATGCAATATGTGGAATAAAAGCTCTCTCATGCAGTACTTAGCCAATCTCTTGCATTAAACAAAATGATATTTCTTAACCAGGATGGCTTGAATGAGATCGTCCGGGTCTCTTAGAGATTAATCACAAGTTCATTTAAACTCATCAACTTCAAAATTACTAAGGGATAGATTTATCACTATTATGGTTCTATCTAATTCGATTGATAGTTTTGTCGTCTATTATGGTTATATCAGATTCGATGGACTAATCACTACAATCGCATGCATATATACCCGATTTAAAAAAAATAAATAAAAGGATATCTCTTTCTACTAAAACACCACAAAGCACATTTGAATTTCAATTGAAATAAAAAGGGATGAATTATTATTAAGAAAATGAAGCAAGCAAAGGGAATAATGCTTTAGCCTTTTGTCAGTAGTAATGAAGTACAAAACAAAATACTTCCAAACCCAAAAGCAAAAGCTGTGGTTTCTCTTCTCCTTTTGCATCTTTCTTCATAGAATTGAAGAGGGTATTGTTAAAAGTTGTAGCTGATGACGTATATAGGCACGCTCATTTCAGCAAAAGGACCCATTCTGTGAAGTCTGCTTTTTGTGTCTAACAACAACACTGTTGTGTACAAAAAGGGTTCTGCTCAAAACTTTGTTTGCATTCCTAACATGTCGGGTTTGGACATAGCCAACACCTATAATAAGAAGGAACATCATCACTCACCTCATTCATAAAGACCATAGCCCTCTCTGACAATTTCTCTAATGTAATGTTAGAGACAGCATCTATGTACCAAAATGGTCCTTGAATAGGAGAATGGTAACAGCATTGTTTTTGGTCAAGGAATGAATGAGCCATATCATATAAGACCAAACCGTATTGTACTTGGATGATGATGTATGGTAAGTAAGACCGAACCATGTGGAATAAACTATACTTCTATGTTGCTTCATATATATACCCTAAATTTATGGTACTTAATTATCCTCATGTAATAATTTGACACAACCTTAATTAATCTTCATGTAATAATTTTTTTTTTTTGTTCAATTATCCTCATGTAATAATTTGACACAACATAAGTATAGTAAACACATTACTAGAAAACGACATCAACATTTGAATTTAAGTATAAAATACATCCTCCGTTCCTAAAATGAGTGACTCGTTTGACTATTTCATACATATTAAGAAAAGTCACCACAAAAAAATACATATTAAGAAAATTGTATAAATAAACGATAAAAATTGATATTTTACTAAATTATCCTTTATCATGTAGTAGTGTAATCAACATTACCATAAATATATATTGACTTGGTATTTTACTAAATTATCCTTTATCATATAGATGGTAGAATTGGAAAACAAATAATTAATATTGTTTTGAAAATCAAAATAGTAATTTATTTTAGGATATACTCTCTCCGGTCATATTTACAAGATACAATTGACTTTTTAGATTCATTGAATAATTGATGTATCTGGTCTATTTTCTAGACCTAATACATAAATTATTCAATAAACCTAAAAAATCAACTGTTTCTTTTAAATACGATCGAAGGGAGTATTTTTTTATTTGTTTACAAAAGAATCACTCATCATCAAAAAGATCTATCAAATTCTTTTGAAATAGTGCTGATTAATTACTGCAACTTTATTTGTCAGATGCTCTCAAGCTTGCTTTTCCAAAATACTGATGAACATTAATTTCCTCTAAGAAAACATCTCATTGTTGCAACTTCCAAGGAGGCTTTTAAGTTGATTAATCTATAATTTGTGAAAATGTCACTGCTTTCATGCATGTAATTTCTTCCAAGTCACTATAAATAGCTTTTCCTTTTATCATTTCTGTTAGTACTATCAGTTAAGACATTAGCCTTTGTAATCCCTTTAAAAGTGAAATCAAGACATTGACAACTCGGTTATCATGACTTTCTAGTCAGTATTCTTTTAAGCAAACTTCATAATATTGTCTGGTTAATTATTATTATCTTTTTTCTTCACCCAATTATTATTATTTTTATTTGTTGGAAGAAATGCCTTAGAACTTCAAAACTAAAATCTGTTATACAAAACGTAAAACTTGTATAAATAAAAAGTGATTTTTGTGATCAGAAACAAACATAAATTATTGTTTATATAAAAATCTATAAGAAATTGATTAAAAGAGATGTGTATTCATTATTCAACACCATAGAATATAACGTGGATTATTTGAAAATGATTCATGATACCAAATGACATGCAAATAAAATATTACCAGTTCGAATTTGACCAAATTCTGATTTAAGTTTTGTAACCACATTAAGTTTAGAGGAAATTAACTTTTTGAGGGAGGATTTATCTAACAAACAGTTTTTGGAACTTCAATTACTAAGCACCAGCTAACAAGTAACGAAGTTAAAGAAAATCCTATCAGTTTGAAGTTATTATATAGCATTCAAAATTTTGTCATCCATTTTTCTAATTGTTGTATACTTCATAGCATAAGACAAAATGATATAAACATATTTGTGGATGTAAAAGTTCATATCAATGATCTTCTCTAAAGCAACTTAATTATAATAGAACACATCAATGATGTCAAGGATCATATACAATGTTTGCATGACAATTCAAGTACTCTATATTTTGCATGTCATTTTAAGTCATTTTGAAGGCTTCTATATTTTTGACAAACTAACTGCATACATCTTATGTAACTCCGTAAATCTAACAGTTCTCGTGGTTGCTGTTGCATCGTGCAACTGAACTTATTATCATTTGCATTATGTCGGACATCAAATGTTGACACCTTCTTCCAGGCAAAACTCACACTTTGATTTGTAGAAGTCTAATATCTTCTATTAGACCCGACTCTCGTTAATTAGTAATAAATAAATTATATTGAAACCAGGACTAATAATTAACAACATTAGCTTTTGAGATTGAAATAAATAATATAGTAAGTAGTAACATAAGAAAGTCATTTACTTATTAAAGCAATGAAATTTAAACCAGCCTTGAGATTCACATGGAAGCCTATTAAGGTGACAATATATTTATAACATTCTCTAAACCTGGCCAAACTAATTTGACTGTTCCGCAATGCATTACCTTTTTTGTCTTGTTCATAATTATGTCTGCTCTTGAATAAGATGTCTATGTGTTAGTGTGTATATGGTTTGGGATGCGGGTAATTGCAGAATTCCACTAGATTCTTTTCTTGATCTATACATTATACTCTAAGTCCCCTAATACAGTCATGTGAATCAGTCATGATAGCTCCCAATGCATACAACATATATTAGATAATTAAAAAAATTAATTCAATACAAAACCAAATTTTATGACATATATCATATCATATCATATCTTATTAAACCAAACATCAACATGCAAAACTAGTTCAATTCAAAACAACTCATAACCAAATTTTAGTGGGACCATTCCATAATTCAATTATATGTTTTTGCTTCTTTTTATAACAGTCACGTGTAAATGTGAACTGAAGTAGGAAAAACGAGTGTGGATTTAGATTTTAAAGTGAACTTTTGACAAGAAAAACATATTTACCACATGGTTAGTGGTGATTGACCATTCCTAAGCCCTTTAGTTAGCCTATACTTCAACATCACATCATTCCCTCTGCCAAAACCAGTACTATATATTTACCTACCCCTTCATGGATGCTTCTGTCACCTCTCTTTAACTTAACATTCAAAACTACAAGACACAAAGAGCTATCTCACCCCAGCTAACATGGAACCAATCAATTGTCTGCGGCCTGAATTTGTTCCGAGTGGCGGCACCCCTCTGCCGGAGAGTCCTCGAGTTCCTATGGAGTTTTTGTCAAGGTCATGGAGTGCTTCAGCTCTTGAAGTCACAAAAGCTCTTGCACCAGCTCATTCTCAACCACCTCATTCTTCATGCATGCCTTCAAATGGTTCTATTCCTGAAGAAACCACTAACCACTCTTTGTCTGAAGATCTCTCTATACAGTCTAAGAATCAGTTCTCTTTTGCTTCCTCTGCTACTTCGCAGCTCATCCTTGAGCGCATTATGTCACACTCTGCAAGAGAGGTGCTTACTAATCTTTACTTACCACAAAGACACAAACACATTATTCACATATGGCATTTTCTTTATTAATGTTTTTTGTTGATTATTATATATGTAACAGGAAGTGTCGCCGTTAACATCAGGTAGATTATCTCACAGCAGCGAACCTTTGAACGGTGGCGGTTCATTAACTGGAACAGACAGTCCAATTTCTCATTCAGATGAATTTGACGATGTTGTCAAGGTTTACAATAAATTTTTACTACGCTATGAACAACTCTACTAACTTAATTCTTTATTTTCACTATGTGGCTTATGCTTATTCCTGTTAATGTATGTGCAGTTTTTTCGGACAAACAATTCCATTCACCCATTATTCAATGGTGGAAGAGCAAATGCCGGTGTTGGCAATGGCACGGCTTGTTCAGGACCTAAAACTGTAGGAAGGTGGTTGAAAGAGAGAAGAGAAAAGAAGAAAGAAGAAAGCAGAACACAAAATGCTCAGCTGCACGCTACTATTACTGTGGCTGCTGTTGCTTCTGCTATAGCTGCCATTGCGGCAGCAACAGCAAATTCATCAACACAAAACAAGGATGAGAAGATGGCCAAGACAGACGTGGCTGTTGCTTCCGCTGCCACTCTAGTTGCCGCACAATGTGTGGAGGCTGCCGAAGCAATGGGAGCTGAGCGTGAGCACCTTGCATCGGTGGTCAGCTCAGCTGTGAATGTTCGTTCTCATGATGATATCACTACTCTTACTGCTGCAGCTGCCACAGGTAAGACTATTAGCCCACATCATTGAGCATCTATTTCATAATATAATGGAATCAATGTTTCATATCGCGGTAGCATTGCTATTCTCGATATTCTAGAGAATTTTAGTTAAATACAGCTAAAATATCATCACAATTCTTGATATTACAGGTAGTTTATCCCCTGATCGTAGTCCTCTTGAGGCTATCGAAACATAAAAAATCATGATGTTACAACACACCTACAATAAACCATTAAAATGTCTAAGACTATTATAAGCCACTAAGACATTTAGATTATGCTCTTGGACTAGGTTGCTTAGACTAAAACATATTTAAACCAACCATTCAAAATCGTTAATTAAATTATTTCAAATGTCTTAGACTTATCTTTAGTTTCACAAAAATAAAATATGTGTAATGTGATATTGACTTATTTTTCATATTCTTTGTTTTTGTATCCTTATATTCACAGTTTATGTGATGTGTATATGGTCCTTGATATGTAGCTCTCCGAGGAGCAGCAACACTGAAAGCTAGAGCTGTGAAGGACTTATGGAATGGTGCTGCTGTAACACCATTGGAGAAAGGAATGGGAGGTATACCAATATCTGGAAAAGGTAATAACATAATAAACATCAACAACAGCACCAGTGACAGTGGAGAAATTGTGAATGCAGATGGTTTTATAGGTTCCTGCAGCCAAGAACTACTTGCTAAGGGCAGCGAATTACTCAAACGCACCCATAACGGTACATTATCATTATTACCAGCTATTAAGACTACATCAAAAATTTTGGTTTGAAAAACACTTAAGTCCTGTTTTGGTGATAACTGCAGGTGATCTACACTGGAAAATAGTTTCTGTTTACATTCATCGAACAGGACATGTAAATTTTTCTTTCAGAAATTGACATTAGACATAATTTCCTACATGTTCATTCCATTGACAAGGCTTGGAAACATTTCAGGTAATGCTGAAAATGAAGAGCAAACATGTTGCAGGAACAATAACAAAAAAGAACAAGAGTAAGTTACCAATAGCTTCACAATTTTTTTTTACCGGCACAGGTACATAGGTCATAACTTTGTAATCATAAATATATGCAGATATTGTGCTAGACGTGTGCACGGATTTACCAGCATGGCCAGGAAGAGATCTATCAGATGATGGAGAAAAACGACGCTACTTCGGATTGAAAACAGACTCGAGGGGAATCGTCGAGTTCGAGTGTAGAAATCAAAGAGAATATGATATCTGGACTCAAGGGGTTTCTAGGCTTCTCTCAATCGTTACACAAAGACAAAACAAATACAACAATTGAAAATCTCATTTTGTTATTGCTAGTTACCAAATTTGATTCAACACTTTAAGTTTTGAGATGTATTAAGCACATGTGCTTATCTATATCATCCAAATCAAGTACTCAATTGAACTTTCCTTAACTTGAATAGTTCTTAATGAGTTACATACTATATAGTAACTCTGTACTGTCTTATTAACACTCTTTCGCTATTTAATTTGGTATATAGATATTACAAAAATGTCTATTATAGTTAAACAATAACATCAAAATGCGAGGTATTATTCATAAAAAAAGGTTTAAATTCACTTTTGGCACAACTAATGACTAAAGAGGCTAAGAAGAAGTTATACGACCCAACTAAAGAAATTGCCAACAAGCATTAAGAATTGGCTATTTCACATATCAAATTTAACTGATTCTAGGGTTAAATCGAAGACGGTTTCTTCTCGCACCAATTTCACATTCAGATGAATGTGATGATGTTGTTAAGGTATACAATAAATTCTTACTAAGCAGAGAGCTTGTTTTCTATTAAGCGGCACACAAATATTCAAAGTTTCTTGTGCAGTTTTTTCGGACAAACTCATTCCATTCACCAATTATTCATTGGTGGAAGAGCAAATGTAGGTAAAAATAAGAAGTATATAAAAGTAGAAGGGGATGACGTTTTGATACAAGGAAATCGAAGCCAAAATGTACTCATCATTTGAGAACCTCTTGTTAGGGTTGTCCGTGTCAATGAAAATGTAGCCATAAAATATAATAGCTCCAAGACAGCCATAGATCAGATGCGACAACTTATCCAATGGAAACAAAACCTACAACAACAAAAAAAAGGATCAAACTGTTATTAGATATCAAAATCACTATTATAAGGGCTAATTTGCTAATTAATTACACTCTAAATAGAGAGCAAAATACCAGAATCAGAGCAAAGGGAATAAGAACCAACAAAGCTCCGAACAAGAATCGGTCTAAAAAGCTGAAATCATGACCTCTTTTTGCGGCCCAAAATGTGTAAAGAGTCAAGCTGAACACAACTGCAGTAGTTGATATAATTGCTTTCCCTGCATCCGAATTATCAAGAAACAAAATAGCAATTGTTTTTTCAAGTGTTCAGATAAAAAAAAATGCAAACCAATCCAAAATAATTCAAAACCGCTCAAGATCGATATTAAATAGATTTGTTTCGGCCACCATAAACAAGAAACAATCGGTTTGGATATTGGTCCACGACTCTAGAACCAGACCGAACCACACCTTTTAAAAATTATTAATTATTAACCTACTACTAGTTTACAAGTCACAGAATTTGACCTATCCAAACCGAATTGTGAGTATTTTAATATTTGGATCGATAGTTTTGTTTTGATGAAAATTGAACCATAAACACCCTACTATTGAAAATTTAAATTTATACAAAGTTTATGAAAAGCCAACTTAATCAATTCTCTTCTCCTTCCATTAATTTACTTCAAAAAGATATACGCAGAAGTTCATCCAATAGGCAAACCACATGATATGATATAATATAGTAAATCAGTACTGACAAAAAGATATTATCATTATCAAAAGAATTATATAATAAAAAACAACAAGAATCCTGAGAGTTACGTACCGCTAAAAACGGCCCAAGTCAATCCAATTGATGAAGCTAGAGCGACGGTGAAAATTAGGAGGAGGAAGTAATTGAGAGGGTGCTTGTCATGATAAGCATATAGTGGACATGATGCTGCAAAATAAAACAAATAGTAATTAAGAGTGTTATGAAATTCAATAACAGAAAAAGTACCAAGTTATGATGAAGATATAAAACGTACTTATGAATGGAACAAAGAGAAGGACAATGTAAAGAGCATGGACTAGTTTGGAGTTGACGAAGAAATTAGCAACCGGATGAACGAAAACAACGACTGAGGCAACAACAATGGTGAGAAGCAACTGAAAGGTGAGGATGGAGTATACCTCCTTACGTATGAAGGGCCATTTTAATTCAGGGCTCTCAAGCAACGTAGGGTAAAGGGTACTTCCTCCACTCTCGATTTCTCCTTTTCCAAACATATCTCTTATTTGCCCTAATTTAAACCTAACCCTAATGTTAATTTTACTCTAATACCACTGTTTAATTATTAACCCTATTTTTTCCTTCTCAACAAATCACACCTAATCTCCTATTTGTTTTTTGAACAAAACAAATATGCCCTATTTTTTGAAATGTATCACACCTAATCTCCTATTTTTTTTTTAACAAAACAAATCTGCCCTATTTTTTTGAAGTGTTCACCGCTTTATTTCTTCTGTTTATTTCAACACTTTATTTCATGTTTTCCTCCATCTAACTCCTAAATCGAAAGCAACATCACACGGGTTAGTTCACCGCTTTATTTCTTCTGTTTATTTCAACACTTTATTTCATGCTTTCCTCCATCTAACTAATTCATGTCATACTTCAAATCTATATTGCTCAACTAACTCTAATTCTATTTTAGAAAACATGAAATCACTCATGCTTATCAAAACAGTATTTTTCTAATTTTATGCTATATTATTCTACTAGAAATTTCTCGCCCTATCTGTTCATTCATCCATGGAGGTTGACTGGTCTAAACTCCTATAGAATTTCTGAATCTGCTAATATCATTTGTGTAAGATGATGATATATGCAATGATTTTCAATCGGTATGAGTTTTTTTCTTTCTTCACCATGTTTTGATCTGTAGCTTTATTTTACATTTGTAATTGTAGAGACAACATGTTCCAATCAGGTATGTTTGTTTATTTCACTTTCATTATGTAATTGTTTCATTCTAATCTTTTTTTTTTATTTCCCACTTTCTCTGATGGTTCCCACTATGTCGTTGGATTTATCACCAAGAAGCTTGAAGGGTTGGTTCTATCCAGAAAGTTGCAGATAGGCTTCGTTGTTACACTTGGTCACG
>Ga0315914_1000766_pt1 | contig 43598 bp, 23 predicted proteins | sample MpolenodulesMG_FD_203920 | JGI IMG/M metagenome (GOLD analysis project Ga0315914, IMG submission 203920) | Medicago polymorpha root nodule microbial communities from Los Angeles, California, United States - elongated nodules | ecosystem: Host-associated > Plants > Roots > Nodule | place: USA... | reverse complement strand
ACAATGGAAAATAAAGGTCTAAATAGAAAAAAATCAACCCTCCTTATAACGGAAAGAGTGGTGATAGGTATACATCTCTATGTGGCAACCCCTCATTCTACACCTTCTTAGGTGGCATTTTTTATTCATTAGATTAGGGGCAATTTTGTATAACTACAAAAATTGAGGGGCAATTCTGTAACATATACATACAAGTCCTTTCCATCTTCTCCTCTCTATCATCTGTGCTATTTTCCACCGTTTAATCAATCCAAACTGATAAAATGAGAAAAATAAAAAAACAATACAGCTAGAATCAAGTATCAAGCGACGGATCTGTTATCGCTACCGACTACACCGACAACGACGAGATGGTCTTCAAATGTGCACCACCTTTACACGGCGGTGGAGGGCGAGTTTTCACGGCGACGGCGTCAGCCTCGTGTCATTCGTCAGGCCAGATCCTTCTACACAGAAATAAATTATGTTATGTAGGAAAAATATTTTGGTAGTGAAAATGGAGAATATTTCATATTTCAGAAAATATAAAACACATAAGGCTTTTTAAGATGATAAAACAATGATTTCTTCTTCTTTCCCCTTCGTTCAATTCAATTACAAATTTCTCAAAATTCTATCATTTTAAGATTCTTAATTTAATTTAATTTAATCCATTGGTGAATAAACGGGATTTGTGTGGCATGAGTTTTTGAATGGAGATTTTAAAGATACATGCTTTATGGCTACAAATTTGTGTGCAAATTCTGAAAAATGGATAGCAGAGTCGTCATGGAACTGAAGACGAAGGACACGCCTGTGGTATTTCTCTCTTCTTAAAATTGTTTTTTTTTTATTTTACTTTACCTCTCAGCCATTGGATTAGGGGCAAATAGATGGTAGAACAGAGCTGAAGAGAGAGCAATGTGAGAAAGAGAAAGACAGAAGAAAAAAAATTAAATAAAAGCCACGTGGAGGGTGTATAGAGGGGTGTAAAGAAAAGAATGGTCCATGTATCTTTTTCCTAACGGAAAATAGTTCCTGTCATGATTAATGGTGGGAGAACGTTATTTTTTTAGCCAAATATCAATCAGATTTAGAAATTGAGAAAATATACAACAATATTTTTTTTTAGAATGATACGATAATAAATTTATCCTTTTTTCTTCAAAAGAAAAATAACTTTATCCTTTTATTTCAAAAAATATATATCCTTTCAAAAATAAAAATTAATAAATTTATTGATGTATTAGTTAAAACTTACTACATTTTCTAAGGTATGCATACCCCGATTCTTAAAAAAAAACGTATAGATACATACCCCTCTGAAGGAAGTGCATTAGTCCCGTAAACGTACTCTAGTTGGTAAGGATACTCCAATATTGAGGGGTTGAGATTTGAACCTCGTATAATCTTGACCTCTTGTTTATTTTCACGAACTTGGTTCACACGTTATTTTATACAAATTTTTTTTTTTGAACAAACAAAAATGATATATATTAACAACAGTGATTTACCCCGCACAAGGCGTGCAAAGGAGAATCACGAAAGAGTATGTACAATCAAGATGCTACGAAGAGCACAACACTGCTAAAGTACTAGAACAAATGAAAAAATAACAATTACAAGTGGACGCCCATACAGATGGACCAAATGACCAACAAATATTAGAAACTTACGCATACAAATGGAGAAATGCGGTGCGAATCCCAAACAGGATGCTCAGTCTAACAATTTCTTCATTATATGTGTAAGAGGAAGAGAAAGAATCGTAAGGAGGGAGAAGAAACCGTTATCTTTTTCTCTTGAAAATCATATCCCAATAATCTTTCGATATAAATTATGTAATTTATATATTGCATGATTTGTTTATACATTTCACTGATCCATGTTTAAATATTTTCTTTAGGATAATGTTATATTGTTTGACGTTTGTGTATATAGGACGTTTCTAGATTACCAGCACTATTTGTCGATGAGTTGGGAAATAATATATATCAAATGTTGTTATATTGTTTGACGTTTGTGTATATAGGACGTTTCTCGATTACCAGCACTATTTGTCGATGAGTTGGGAAATAATATATATCAAATGTTGTAACAGGTCGTATGTTCAAATGTTATGTATTGGGGATATTTTCAAAATTTATAATAATCAATGAAGTTTTCATTGCATTTGGGTAATGTTTATTATTTCTATTTGCTAGTTTATTTTATTTTTTGAGGAAATTCTATTGCTAGTTTATTATTTTTTGTATTGGTATTTCTATGAAAATTATTTATTTAATGTCATATATAATAATAACCCATGAGACCTGTGTGTTACGAGGGTCGGCGAACTAGTATATATATAAGGCTTCTAATTTACTCCATCTAAAAAAATGGAGTAAGTTAGCGAAAATACTCTCAGTAACTTATGACCAAATAATCATTTATACTTTTTTAGTTATATTAATCGTAATATATATAAAGTTGCTTTAGTCTGCAGCCCCAAATTTCTTCCAAAACTCAATTCATTAAACAAGAGTGATGACATATCATTTTATGTTATTCTTAGCATGTTTTTCAGTCATTTTCAGTAGGTTTTACCGGCAAAAAGGATGAGTATTAGAGCAACTGCCTATGATTTCGGGACATTTGTAATGTTTTCTATATTTGAGTCTATAATCCTAGTTTTCCTGAAACATAACAAGAACTTCTGAAGATTTGGGAGGACTTTGGGAAGATCAAGAATGAAGATTCAAGAGGCCTCATGAAACTTTACAGAGGGAGAAATTATGTTCTCAGGTCCCAAGACAGTTTATTTGGAAGGAAACACCTAAAGCAACGGGAAAACAGAGAATTTGGGCCCGGAAAGCACACACATGCGTCTAGGGCATGCCATGTGCCTAGGGAATGATTTCCAGGCACTCAAATGCGCCTAAAACATGTGTTGTGTGCCCTGTGCACTGAAAATGTGCGGGGCGAAAACGTTTTTTTCTTGCTTTTTATGGATAAAGCCCGCGTTTTTAGCCCAAACTCATGTGGAAACTGTCACTATAAATACCAGCCTTCCTCGTTCACAATTTCTCGTTCAAAACTGAAGCAGTTTAAAAGGAAGGCAATTCTAGGAGCTTCATAAGGAGTTTTTATATCTTCTCCTTGTTTTTCTAGGGTATGTTTTTATCTTTAGTAATTTGTCTTTAGTTAGCATTTGTAACTGAATCTTATTAGGTTAGATTTCTAAGATGAACCTATTTTTATTGAGTTGTATAATTATTTAATTTAAGGTTGTTATATTTTATTTATTTTATGTTCGCTATTAAGTTTTATTAGGATTAGTTTACTTCAAAGGAGCGCACCCCTAGATTTGGTAGTTAGGATGTGACAGGGCGTAATATTGATGCTTATATCTTGATATTTACATCTACCTCTCTAGAAAGTAATTAGTTAAGAATCTAGATGAAAGATATCGAAAGCGTGTTGACCCTAGTAGTAAGTAATTAGAAGGTGACATTACTAATATTGAGTAAAATCTATTGAACCTATGATGTAACTAGTAATTCTTAACTGAGGAAACAAGTGTCTCTAGGGGGTGAACGACCTAATAGAACCGTTCTCTTAAACCCTTGGTAAGGTAGACGCTGATAGTGTTACTCGTTTGTAGAACTACTAAGAGTGAAAGAGGGTGTGTTATGAGTGTCCTAAGATTCATAGAAGGGAAACCCCTTTAGGAACATTAGTTTTCATTGCCTTTAGAAATTTAAGAATGTCAATATAAAATCTATGTTTCAATTACCTTTAAGGGAGTATGACCCCACACGTAAGGATTACCGTGTGACCAGTAGGTGTAACTGAACATTGGAGCGATAAATCTAGTAAACCGAGATAGTATAGACCCCACACATAAGGATCACCGTGCGATCAGCAGGTGCAGCTTGACAACTGATTAGGTTAGAACTTAGAACATCCCAACGGCCTCATCACTTGTATAGTCTACTTAAGATAAATAAACGCGAATGAATGTTATTTAATATCCAACAAATGAGTAGGGGTTGCTTACTTTTCTACAAGCAAAACAGGTAACTTGCTATGTTGCAAACAGATAAAAATTGCAGTTTCTAACCCTTTAACTATTTTATTTTATATCGTTAACTTAGAATAAGTAACGCAGATTGTTTGGACAAAACGACAGTCCATGTGGATACGGTATTCTACTTATCACTTTATTACTTGATAAACGATTTGATACACTTGCCTAATCTGACCATCAAAGGGCATCTTCGTAATTTATGGTCTACAACTTCAATTTCTCTCGAAAACTCAATACGTTAAAATAAGGGAAATGTTAACAAGTGTCTTAAGGGCAATTGCTAAGAAGTTTAAAGAAGAAATTTTGTCTTGTAAATGATGTATTCAATGCATTGAAACTTTAAAAAGTAGTATTTTCTACCTAAAATTTACTAATTATTTCCATTTTTGTATTCTTAACAAGTATCGTTGGGGCACATAGTGCACTTGTTAGCAGGACCCTTAAAATAATAGCATTATTATAATTTTGTATGTTATGTTTGGTCTTTTTAACGTGACATTTGGTAAATAGATACAAATCTTAATCTTATTATTTGTGACAAACATGTATTTAACGTATTTCATGACCATTCTTCAACAACGAACAATGTGTCAAAAACAAATACTTTTTTGGTCTCATAAAAATATCTTAATTGGACTGTGCATAAAATAATTAGTTATATTGATTTTAATAGTAAAATTAGTATTTCATTCGTTCCACAATGTATGATTTTAATAATTTCATACTTTTATATGATAATTAAAAAACTTAGTTTAATAAAATTATTTTTCTAGGTTTCATATAAAATATATAAGTTAAATTTACTAAAATATCATTTTTCTTTTGTTTAGCAAAAACATTCACTCAACTATTCGAATTAAATGTTTTTAAATTAAAAAAAAGTTATAATGATAAACAATTTAAATGTAGTTAATTTTTATTTATAATAATAAAATGAGAAATACATTATCTTTTAAGAACTCATATGATTAATAAGATTATAAAAGTTAAAAAAAAATGTTGCATTGATATTCTAAGATGTCAATTATTTTGAAATTAAAAAAAAAGTGAATGAGACACTTTCATGAGATAAAAGAAGTTATCGTGACAAATATATTTTCAATACACCTAATGTGCTATCATTAAAATAACACTTGACTTGAGTTTGTGATTTGAGTTTGTGTCATCATTGCTTTCACTTCAATTTTTTTAAAGAACCCATATTTAATAATTTCATGTGTGTAGTACACCAATGATTTTCAATGTTCAGTTTCATTCTTTCTCCGTATACTTTTCTCTCTTCATTTTTATTTTATCAAACCTTCAAGACTTGAACCAGAAACATTTCATCAATAATGTGTCTAACATAAACTTTTCTCTCATCATTAATTTAGTGAAATATCTATTGCACATTTTTTATATGTTTCAACTCTATTTCTCAATTGCATTTCATCACTTCGAATTTTATTGATAATATTTTTCTTTTACTTACTGTTTTTTTTATATAGTGTTGTAACATTGATTTAGATCATAAAGAATAATTGAGGTGGTATGTGTTGTGCTTTAGAATGAATTTTGTTTAGTATTTTTGTGATTTATCTAATTGGAGTTTTTGAGACATTAATGAAAGGACTTTTGATGACTATCAAATTTAAAATCTTTCAACAATCTAAATTTGTACGACTTCGTTGTCTTAAGTGCTCATGAAATTCACGCAATTTATGAAACTTAGATCATAAAAAATAGCAAAAATAATATATAGCGAAGGAATAAGAGTTATTTATGCGAGAGAACAAATAAGAGTGATAAGAAAATAACAATTTTTAACTTTCTAGGTATATAGACCTTTTAAAAAAACTTTCTATACTTAAGAATAGTAGACTATATATTGATCAACAAAATTATTATTGTAATTGTTTTAAAAAAAAGTGTTATCAACATGTAAGTCATTATAAAGTTGTAGGTGTGATTCAATTATCCCTCAAATTGTGAAGGCCCAACACAAATTTGTGACAAATTATTTTATTAGACATTTTCAACAGTAAAAAACACAATATAATTGTTAATAAAAATTTGAAAAAGGTGAATTATAACAAACATGATTATTCTTCAATTAACATAGCAATGAATTGACACGGTAGTTCCACCAAATAGAAGTAACTAAATAGTTCTTTGCCTCATAAAATAAATATTAAAAGTCATTTGTGGTAAAGAAAATAAACTATTAAATACCATTCATGTTGTAATATATCATTCAAAACCATAATATCGGCCATATTTATTATTTAAAATTAATAACTTGAGGATTACTTTTATAACTTTCATTAAACAATAATTATAATAAACACAATAAACACAGTCCTCGTGAACTTTGCTCAGTTGGTATGGACAATGGATAATATATGCAAGGTCCGGGGTTCAAACCCTGGCCACCACAAAAAAAAAACACAATAAACTATACAAAAAATGTTTCAATAAATCTTTTGATTCATAATAGTGTTTTCGTTTTTAATACGAACAAATCTGGTGGTATGATCTTTATAGTTTTCAAAGGTTGTGTTTATGTGTTTATGACAGTGATTGACTCTTAGCATGTATTAAATCCATTACTTGAAATAAAGTTTTGTCTAAGATAGTTAGTACGGAGGGTATATCATTTCCCATACTAATAATGTAAAATAACAACAAATGTTACTATTTACAATTAAACATTTCATTTGTATATCGTTATTATTTTTCCAATAAAAACTTATTCTAATGAATAGAGGTTGATGTTAAACTATTGTTGCATGTGTATTTTGACCCCCAACTCACAATATAAATTATCTACTAGTAATTGCAAATGTGGGATGCACACTGATGATCTTCTTATTGATTGGTCAAAAATTCATTTGACATTGACTTTGGTCTAAACGGATATGTCAAGGTAAAGTTTGGTGACAAATATTTAAGAATTGAGACAATGCTAATTTACCCGATTATGAACTACAATAGGATTGACACATCCCTCACTGCAACATAGCATATACTTGGTTGAGTTTCATTAAAACATAAAAACCAATTTTACCTCTATCCATCAATTGTAGATATAAAAACATATTTTGTGTTTGTTTCTTTAGTTAATAACCTACATTTGGACAAGGATGCCCCATTTTTCTTTTATAAAATTGAATTTATGTGTAGTCTAATCAATTTCAATTTTATATTTTCTGTGGATATTTAAAGAAATTATCATCTCCTTTGCTTTTCGATTACTTCTTACTACATCTCCCTAGACTCTTTCTTTGTATGTATGATATTAAGTTGCCAACTTACTAGTAAAAGATTTCTTGACAGATGGAAACATATGCGTGTATATATGTATTTTAGGCAGTGGCATCACATACTTAAGAGTATAAGAAAAGTTATTTTCAATACAAAACTTAAATTTATTTGAAATTTAGGTAAACAAACTTTTACCTTTATTTCAATACAAATTTACAGTTGAACATTGTAGACCATAAACCATATATAAGTAATGAAATTATAAATTGGAAAAAACAAGTTGCTAGGTTATCGCGAGAAATGAGACATAAAAACAAATTATTGCTTAACGTCGAGTATTTAGTTATTTTTAAAAGATATTTTTAAAACAAACCTATTTTCAAAAGTAAAAAAATTTGCATGTTAAACACACATATATAGACACACTAAATATTTAGAAAGCATCTTTTCAATTGTATTAATATATATATATATATATATATATATATATATATATAGACACGCATATTAATGTAATGTTATTTTTATTACAACAATTTATAAGAGACATCTTTATATTCATCAAACTTCCTTCCAATTCTTCAATAGCAAAAAACCCATTTTTTTAGTCTTATTTAAGATTATATTAATTCTAATTTTTTTTTAATAAGAAATCAAATTACTTAGTGTTATTTAAAAGTATATTAATAAATTTGTTGTTTCCTTGTAAAAAAAAGTTTGTATCATGTTTCTATTATATAATAGTCAATCGATTTTCTATTATATATAACTAGTAAACGACTCGTGCTTTCGTACGAATCACGTAACATTGCACCATTATATAAAAAATAATTAGACTATTAATATTATCAAATGTTTTAAGATATTATATAAAAATGATCAGTATTAATGTACTATTTATATTAAATATTTTTCTGCTAGTTGTAAACTTTATTTGTTTATATATGCGAAAATATTTTTTATGTACATATTTGAGAAAAATTGATACAATAAAATTTAGAAAATTGTTACTATTTTCAAAATATCAAAATTAATGTAATGTTTCTATTAAATAACTTTTTATTTTGTATACAAAACACCGTTCAATGTTTGTAGTGCTCCGGTTGAAGATTTATATGCTTGTATCTGTAAAAATTATTTTATATTCATATATGATAAAGTCGATATGATAAAATATTGAAAACTCGTGACTATTTTCAAAATATAACTATTACTGTAGTGTTTCTATTATAAAAAAAAATAATTTATATTTTATGCATCGGTAAATATTTGCATCGCATTTGTTGATGATTTTATAAGATTATATATGTAGGAAAAAATTTATATAAAATATAGGCTAATCCCTCAAAACTTCATATGTTCTTATTTTGTGTTTTTAACAGTTTTGTAAGTTATTCCACCTTTTTCTATTGAAATCTCATCTCTTTCGAAAAAAATTAAAACTATAGAAGCAGTGATTGACCATGGGTACAACAAAGTCTTGCTTCCATGTACATGTGGACTGGACCTCTTTATTTTTTTTAATAATTGGAAGATTTCTTCTCAAAGCTAGGTGGTCTATGGTTTATTTTATTGAGTTTTAATTCTGCTCAAGCAAACAAGAAATGTAACTTATTAGTTAGAAATTTATGACCACCTTTGTCGATGCTTTTTTATAGGGCTTCTCATCATCACTTGAGTTGAAACTCGAAGACATGATTTGAAATGATTTTTTTTTTTTTTTTTTGCTTTACTCAATTGAAAGTAAGTTGATTTAAGTAAGTTAGTTTGTACTATTTATAAATGATATATTCATACTAATTGCAATTGCAACTGCTACACATGCAATAGGAGCACATATGTTGATTCATGCATTTGATAATGAATTACATTTGATCATGCATCTTATAACATAAATAAATGACTGAAGGATTTTATATTTTATTTTAATTAATACACGGTTTTAGGGGTTTTATCTTATTTTATATTTTTCTTCAAAACATCAAAGGGATTTTATTTATTTTTTCGGTCGGGGCTACATGGATTAAGTTGTAACTTAATGATTTCAAATCCGTGTTGTGTTAGTTCTCCAGTTTTCAAGAGAAATTTGATCCACCTAAAATTAGAGTTTCATTGTGAGGTAGGTAGAGTCTCGAGTTCTCGACAACTAACCACTTGAATGCAATAACTATTAACGATTTCAATTTGTTACTAACAAAAATAAAGCAAAATAAGAAAATACCAACAAACTTTGGATTAAAACAGAAGACAACTAAAGTTGCCAAATTAAGAGAACCAAGCCACGAAAAAAAAACCTTAATCAAGATAATTGATCAGAGGATTTGGAGCAAGTATTATACGGATCTTGTTTTCTTTGAATACATGATTTCTTCTCAGATTTAGAGATAACTATGATGAAATTATTTTTGACGGTAGTAGGTTTTGTAGTAGTTGTATAATTCGACATACCACTCCAAACAACTAGAAGTTGCATGCCATAAATAACATTTGCATTCAAGTTATAATCAAGAGAGTATTGGTGCTTTCCTCTAACCAACTTATAATCGATAAACCAATTGATTGAATTTGCAGATTTTATAAAGCAGTTGAAGTAATTTATAATTATTAAATGACATAAAAAAAATGCATTTAATTAATATATATTTTTTCAATTAAGATTGCAGAGGTATACTTGAGATAAAAACTAACAACACAACACAACACTTGTACGACGAAATCCCGAAAAAACACAATAGAAAAAACTTGATATATGTGGAAATCACATATTTAGAATGGAAAAAAGGGAAAAAATATGTGAAGTGATTCTAGATCAAAAAATGACCTAAAACCACCCATTTTCGATGAGTGAAAAATAAAAAGAACTTGGAATTCAGAGTTTCTCAAATTCGTGTAGAAATAACAGTTACCAAAATGATCTTTTTTTCAATTATAAATTTCTTGCGAAAAGACGGGCACAAAAAAAAAGGAGTTTATCTAAATTTCTATAAAAATTCTTATATTTATGTCATAATACATTTTTTTTCTTTCTATAGAGAGATTGAACAATGAATTAGTCCCACATCGGTTGGTTTTTAAACATTTTTATAGTTCCATGACCTATATTGCTCATTAGAGTTTATTTTGTATTGAGGGTGTAAAATATAGGTTAATCCTTCAAAACTTCATATGTTCTTATCTGTGGTTTTAACAATTTTGTGAGTTACACCACCTTTTTCTATTGGAATCTCATCTCTTTCGGAAAAAAATAAAACACTATAGAAGCAGGGATGAACGATGGGTGCTAAGTTGAACCTCTTTTTATTTTTTTTAAAAATGGGAAGATCACTTTCCAAGGCAAGTTGAGTTAAAACTAGTCTATTAACTGGTTTATTTTATTGAGCTTTAATTCTGCTCAAGTAAACAAGAAATGTTTTTAATGTTCCAGTACGCTTGGTACGCCACCACGTGTGAATTTTGTAGGGAGTTATTTAGTACCAATTCTTAAAAGTCCTGCAAACTGGTACATGCCAATTGGTTTGCAGATCTTTGATTATTGTAGCGAATTCTGTAACTACGAGTGAGACATTTTATTTGGATGATGCGGCCTGACAGACTTTGACGAATTTTACAAAGAGTATAACGAGAATTGGAAGTGTTACAAGTAGTTATTATGGCTGCATTATTGAGAATGTGTTGTATGTTTTATCAGATTGTCTGCTTACTATGTCGAATGTGTTAAGTTGAACACTAATGACTCTTATAGAGATAAGAAGATAGCGGATTGTGGTGGTAATATTAGGGTAGTGATGGTGAATGGCTTGACATTTTGGCCAAAGATATTGGGTTGTGTAGTACTTATATGACAAAACTTTGACGTATGCTATAAAATTGAGTTTTTTTACGGTATAGTTAAATGTGGACTCTCTAGTGGTTCCTAAATTTGGACTCTTTAGTTAAACTTCGTCCTTCATTAAAAAGATTTATGGTATGTTTGGTTTAGAGCGGGAGGTTGTTGTTAAGCACTCTTTTCGTGAAGCTAATTAACATGCAAATGTGTTACAAATTATAGGTCTTTTTTGAATGATCAAACTAGACTTTTTTGAGTCTTGTTCGTCTCAATTTTCATTTGCATTCATTTGTTTGTCGATCCCTCTTTTGAATTTCATGTAGCTTTTGTCTTTTATGGGGTTTGTCTTATATAAAATTGTTTTTCTCCCTTTTAAAATGACTCATTCCCACCCGATATTTCCATAATTAACCCCAACGTGAGTTAACTCACGCTCGATATACCTAGCGTGACTTAACTCCCGCTCGATATCAGTGTAAGTTAACTCACACTGCGTTCTGTTTTACATCATAGCATGCAAATGTAAAATTTTGTATTGAAATAGTATTCTTTATATTTTTAAAAGTTTGAGCATAGAACTTTCAATTTTTTTTACTATATTTATCTATTTAATTAGTGTCTCAGGACATTAGTTAGCATTTTCCTTATGGAATTTGTTAACCAAAGTCGTGTAGTAAGGAGACATAAATACCCTTGCCTCAAACCACGATTGAGAGTAAATTTATCCTGCTACTCATTGTTTCTCTTTAGAGATTAGTGCAACCTATTCATGATTAATGCAACTCATTGTCCTTCTTCAGTTTGCTAAAAAAAGAAAATCCTTACAAAGTGAGTTTTAAGATATTCAAATCCACACTATCATACACTCTTCCAAATCAATTTCCTACATAAAAAGGTTGACTTACCTTTCTTGGTACTTTTAAAACAAGCTAAGGGGATTAAAGCGGGGTGGGGTTTAGCACAGGAAAGAAAAATTCTTTTTCCCATCATAAAAAACTTCAATTATAACCATATATTTAATAGTTTTTTATGTGGATGGCTAAGATTTGTGACGTGGTATTGGTACTAGTTGTAACTTTTTGCTTGATATTGTGAAACAAAGTACTAGACCCCAACAATTGAATAAATAAGAATTTTAATTGTGAATAAAACATTTTAATTTTGTATATAGTTTCTTAATTGATGCGGAAAAAAATTCTTCACTTTATTTTGTTACTGTATCTTGATACTAAAATTTTAGAGTTTTTAAAAATACACTATTCCAGGATTCCTCTTCTCTAAAAATGTCCACCTCATGATAATCCTACTTAACATTTGTTTCAAAAATTTCTCCTAATTTTTAATACAATCTAAATAATAATTATTATTATTATCAAAAACCGTTTTTTAATATAATTAGTATTCTGATTAACATTTATACGTCAGATTAAAAAAATTGTAGCTTACAAAATTATAATAAATATAATAACCAATAATTTGTAAGTTACTATTAAATTTCAATTGTTATATAATTAATTTTTTGTCGGTTACATAAAATAAAATAACTCGAATAAATTATATTTTAAATTTTGGTCCGTGACACAATTACAATAACATACTAATTAAAAATTTAATTGTAGTAATTAGTTTTTGAGGTTGTAATTAATTTTTATTCGTTACAAAAATATATTACTTAAAAATTTGCAAGATATTATTAAATTTCAAATGTTATGAAGTTAGTTTTTTGTATGTTGCATGAAATATAATCTAATCATTTAATGCACATTTTATAAAATTAAAGACGTTGTTAATATTAATTTTATAACTGTTAAATTAATAATTAATAGATATTAACTGTTATGGTACTATTTTTCTTTATAAATAGTAGCGCCTCGGGATACGAGTAAACAACAATCACAAATTATAGTTATTCTTTATGTTATCTGGTTCTCTGATATATATATTCTGGTTGTTTCTGTAATTTTTTCTATTGCAAAGAAAAATGTCTATGAAACACGGTTTCATCTCTGATGATTCGCTAAGAAAACAATCGTGGACTTTGACTGCGAGGGTTGTTCGTGCTTGGTTTGTTCAGGACTACAAAAATAAAAAACTTTCATTTTCCATGAAGTTGGTTCTGATGGATCGAAAGGTTCTTCTTTCATATCGTTTTATTTTTTATTTATTTTTATTTAAAATAAGATGTTTTAATCTTTGCTATGTAGGGTGATCGAATTGGTGCGTCTATACAAAGCATATTGATCAACAAACAAGTTCAAGGAGCAGCTCCAAGAGAGAATGGTGTTCACGGTTTTCTCATTTGATGTTGCTTGCAACAATGGTTCGTATAGACCATCAGCCATTGAATACAAATTGAATTTCACAATCAACACAAAAGTGAAAATATCTAAAACTGCTTTGGTCCCTACAAACATGTATTCGTTTACACCTGCACCTGATGGTAAGTGACTATCACTTTCTTCGTATCAATTGGATTATGTAATATTGTTTATTTACAATAATACAATAATAAATTAATTACTTTTTGGTGAAAATAGTTTTATTTTTCAATATCAATTTTTTTCAACCTTAATTTTGCTCATTCATATATTTTGTTTTCTAATGGCATTTCAATGTTACAAACTATTTTTAAACATTATATAATTACCTTAAATGTTGAATTAATAAGTTTAATAATTAAATAACCGTTTAGATATTTTTTAATGCTAGTAAAATGTTTTGTTTAATATGATTCAAGTATACGTTATATTCTTATAATATTAAATTAAAATTTAATCAATATTTTAATTTGTGTTATATATACAGATGTAATTGGAGTCATGACATGGGTGGATGTTGAAAGAGAATATGAAAGCGACGGTGGAAAAACTTAGATGAAGGTCATTGAACTCAATTCAAATTGGTAAGCTTAATTTTTTGTATGTTTGTTTTTTATTGAGTCTAATATTCATCGCCGGTATGCTTCGAAGACAATTGGTCTGAAGAAGAAAGATAATGTTGTCATGGTATTTAGTAACCCTTTGAAGTTTATTTTATTTTATTTTTAAAAAAAAATGGCGGTTGTGATTATAATATATACTTATTTTGCTCTAAATTGACATGTTTTTTATGATAGGATTTAATAGATAAGTTTTCTGAAACAAATCCCACAACTCCACAGGGTGTAAACTCAAAAGATGTTATTGACTCAGATTGTGAATCATTTGCACCTCCTAAGAAGGAAATGTTGCCAATAAACGAAGATTGCGGGACATCTGACGTAATTGTTCAACCAGTCAAAAGGATTGTGAAGTTAGAGAAATAATATTTTCAAGTGACTTGGTTACGTTTAAGTTGTTTATCCATTATGTAAATGGTATGTGTTTGTTTTTAATGTAGTAGAATAAAGTCCATGTCATAGACAATGGAATTACGATTTTCCATTAAATAAATCACTGTTGTTACATGTATTGACACTTCAATGAAAAAATATTTCAGTTTTCATATTATCAATTTACGATTTATACTTATGTCTTAAACTTTACACAAATTCTAAAATAAATATAATAATTAAATTAAGGATTCAATGGAAGAAGTTATATATTGAACAAGATACACCTTATTTTGCTTGACCCAATTAACCTTTCTAGATTCCTTACTCCCTCCACACACAAATTTTTTTTTAAGGATTCAATGGAAAAAGTTATACTTGTGGGAACCTTGAGGTGGGTATTGAAAGAGAATACAAAAGATACAATACAAGAACTAAGATGAATGTCATTGAATTGAATTCAAAGGGGTGACCTTTATTTGTTTTTTTTTTTTTTAATATATAATATACTATGGTATTTAATTATAATTTTGATTATTTGTCAATTTATTTTAAAGAGATATCAGTTAGAATGTACTCTCTTCGGATATTATGTTGAGGAATTAAACTCTTTGTTTATCTCCCGTTGAATTTGAAAAGGCGATTGTGACAATTTTGTTGGCAAACTTTAAGTTTCTCTAAGGTAAGTATTTATAACTATGAACTTGATTGTTTAATATGATGGGAGAGTAAAAATTTATTCATTTACTTAAATCATTTTATTTGTTTCTTTAGGGATAGGAAAATCAATGTTACAAAATCTTTTTTAGGATCACACTCAATCCTGAAATTATAGAGACAAAGGAACTAAAGTAAATGTATTATTATTTTGGTAGAGAGAATTTTTTTCATACTTTACTTATGTCTTTTTTATGCTCCATATTTTGGTCACACTTTAACTTCAAAAGGTACTAAATTATGATATTAAATGGGTTCAGTCTTTATAATGGAAAACAATTATACATGCAATCGAGGGAGTTGACACATATCTTATACCTTTTTACTTCCCGTGTTTGGATTTGTGGGTTTCGATAGGAACTTTGAGAAGGAGGGATGGTTCTTTTTGAAAAATGGAAAATAATGACTTGGAAATCAGAATTACGGTAAAGTAAAAGGACATTAATTTAGAGTGTTTTAATTTGTGACCCTTGATCTCCAAAAAACTAAAATTGAGGGAAGATATTAAAGAAAATTATTTTCTCAATTTCTCTCTCTTCATAGATAATTTGTTTCCGAGACAAATACTATCTCCAATATTTTTTTAGGGACTCTTTTCAATCTTAAATATAAAAAAATAAATAATTAATTATTTTAATCTCAAACCAAATATAACTTACTTTGTCTCTATTTAATGTTGTTTATCCTATGTGGTATTGTAGAAATAATCAGATTGAACAACTCAAGACTTTTGTAACAAGCAAAAAAGCTCAAAGCTTACAAAAAAAGACAATTACTGCTATGATCACAACTCAAGTTTCTCTATCTGGTAACCTTACAAAGCTAACAAATGGTCCAACTATATCTGATTTTGTTATTTTGAAAGTTTTTAAAGTGGATACTCATCGTCAAAGAGCACCAAAATTATTGAGGTTATTTGACAGCCACCGATCCAAATTTGGATAAAGTGTAACACTAATGACATAACTTAAGGCAATCCGAGACCAACAACTTATAAAAGCATCTACAAAAACAATCATTGAAAGAATATTGGTTGTTTTGTTTCAAACCTTGCAATTTGTTGCACATTCTTGCAATGGAATGTGCTTACAAAAAAAAATTGGAATAATCTTTGGATTGAAAGTGATTCAAAATTGGTTACATTAGCCATTAAGTATTTCAAATTGTTCCTTGACATATAAAAAATAGATGGCTTAACTATCACACTCTATTGCAATCAATGAATTTTATGATAAGGTTCAAGTATCTTCTGCATTTATATCATTTAAACTTGATCCAAAAAAAAAATCAGAGAAGCTATTGTGCAGATAAGTTAGGTACTTTAGGCTTGTTTATCAATGATTTTATTTGGTGGTCTTCCACACATGTTCAGATTAGGGAAGATCTAGTTAAGAAAAGATTAGATCTTCTATGCTACAGATTGTCTTAACATTTTGAGGGATTGGTTTCCCCCCTCCTTTTTTTTATCTTACTTTTCATTTTAATACACCTATGGTGTGTCCTCCATATATAGACACGTCAATTTATAAAAAAAAAAAAATGTTATTTATCCTAAAATATATTTTAATTCATGTAAGTTTATTTTTAATGACTTTTTTATCCTCATGAAAGAAAGTTTTAATAGATGACACTTTTGAGAATGTTGTATTATTTATGAAAGCAAGAAAAATAATTGATACAACTAAGTTTTTGAATTTAGGTATTTTTGTTTATAATTGAGATCAGAAAGAGTATTGAAATTAAGTAAAAAAATAATAATTTTATCAAGAGCGAAAAATTAAAACACAGGTAATCATATCCATTTGATATATTGAAAGACCGTAAACCAAAGTTAATATGAACTCTTACTAATTAGATAAATTTTTAAGAATATATTAATTATTTATAGTGTTTTTATCTTTTAGGCTTAATTTTAATTTTTCCGTCTATTTCATCACTTTCACAAAAATAGTCGTCTCTTTATAAAATTTAACTTTTTAATCTCAATAAATGAAACGTAACAAAAACAATGACATTTAAAAAATCTATTAATATGTAAAACATGTTAAAAGAATTTTAAACAAAGAGTGATTATTTTTTGACTAAATCACTAGTAAAATACCCAGTAGAAAGTAAAAAAAGTCAACCAAAGCATCTACAGTACAAAATGATCCTATAACTGAAAATAAAAAAATAAATTATTTTTTGACTGGTTTGCGGCGGTGAGAGGGAGGGAGGGTCGTCGTCATCATCTTCAACATCGGATACAGGCGGCGACGGAGGAGAAAGAAGAAAGAATGGCGACTCTTCCCATCGTCCAATACGAAGAAAAGATAATCGAAACCGTAGAAAACAACTCTATCACCGTCATCATCGGCGAAACCGGTTCCGGTAAGAGCACTCAACTCTCTCAGATGCTTCACCGCCGCGGTTACTCCAAAATCGCCGTCACTCAACCTCGCCGTGTCGCTGCCGTCTCCGTCTCTAGGTCTGTATCAATTCCCCTTTCAACTTTCCAACTAACCCTAGCGCACGACGACATCGTTTTAACTCATCTTCCTTCCACAGACGAGTTGCTCAAGAGCTTGGTGTTCAACTTGGAGAAGAAGTAGGGTATGCCATTCGATTCGAAGATAGAACTTCACGCAACACGCGCATTAAGTAATTACTTCTCTCATTCTCAATTTCTCAATTCGTTTGTTATAGTTGTTCATTGATTCCATTCAATTTGATTCAATTCGATTTGATTAGGTACCTAACTGATGGTGTTCTTCTCCGAGAAAGTTTAGCTGATCCTGAACTAAATGATTATTCTGTTATCATATTGGATGAAGCTCATGAACGGAGTTTGAACACGTAAGACACTTTCTCCTTTATAGCACCGACACTTTAGATTGAAGGCGATTATTGTCCAACAATATAATATCATTCAATTATACTATTTTCTATAATTATTATTGGTGTTTGCGTCTGTTAGTGCTTAGTAGCTTCTCATACATTTGAATTTTGGACAAATGTTGTTTCATGCAATTTGTGATTTTGTGTTCAGAGATATATTGATGGGGCTTATGAAACGTTTGGTGAAAATTCGTTCCTCCAATCTCAAAGTGTTGATCACCTCTGCTACGCTTGATGGTGATAAGGTGTCGAAATTCTTTCGAGATTGCCCTGTATTGAACATCCCTGGGAAGTTGTATCCTGTTGAGGTTCTTTATAGCAAGGAGCGGCCCGTGAACTATCTCGATGCAGCTCTTAAAACAGCTCTTGGTATGATGTGAAATTTTAACCCTATATTCATTTTAACATATTCATTTTAACATATTCGGCTGTAATAATCATACTACATGTAATTAATTAATAATGTATTGTATTCTGCTTGTGTGTTTAAATAAATTTGTAGTTAGGTAGACATTTTTCCAAAAATGTTATCAAGTATTTACCTTTTTTATTACATATTGATAGAAGATAATGCATTACATATCTATTTGACATATTACCTCTCTAAAAAACTGGTCTAAGCATATACGACAGGTCTATTTGACATATATTTGAAAGAGGATGACTATAATTTAAGCTGTTAAGCTGCCAAGAGAGGGATGCATTTTCAATCTGAACTTCAAAATTCACATGTTCTTGAGATGTAAACAATCATATTCACTTGTTTTTCCTCCTTTGCTGATTGAATGGCTGATAACTTTTCAAGTAGGAAGTTAGTAAAGGCTGTCAAGTTTTGTCAGTTTAGACTTGTATCTGTAATTTTGTTTCTTCCAGTTTTTCACGAGGGATCAGTTTTGCAGATATACATATACGACAACCGGAAGGGGATATTTTGATATTCATGACTGGACAGGTGAACATTTTTGTTATATGAGTTTCCACTATAATAACTTCTACTCCAGAGTGTTAATCTTAAGTCCTTTAGTTTCTATTATGATGTAATTGTTGAACAAGTTTTGATGAGCTATATGCAGGATGACATAGAGAAGTTGGTATCGAAAATGGAAGAAAAAGTCCGTGCTCTCGACGAAGGTTCCTGCATGGATGCTATAATCTTTCCTCTACATGGTTCTTTGCCACCTGAATTGCAGGTAAGTAGTTTTTTTTTAATTTTATACAATCTTCATAATCGAAAAATTTGCTTATTCCAAATACAATCAGTCAAGGAAGCACCAAATAGTTTTTATAAAAAAAAAGGGAAGCACAGAATTGCTACTTTGAATTAGTGCTCGTATTGTGCACTATCCATGATGGACATGTATCCATGTCGGACACTTCTGATTGTATTACATAAATTTGTTTACTTTTATTTTCAAATAGTTATACTTATACCAATACAAATGGGAATACCACAATAATTAGATAAATTTTAATATTTCATTATGTCTATAATGACTTGTTCTAATTTTCAGAACACACTAGTTTTATATGTAGTATTTTATCTGTGCCGTGTCGGGCGTGTCCTGTAATTTTCCAGATTTTTCGTATCCCCATTTCTTATTCTGTTGTATATTTGTATCAGTGTCTCGTGTTGTATCTGTTATTTCTAGGTATCAATCTTCTATAAATTTATGTAATGTAGCATGTCCAATACATTACAAAGTAACTATTTTGATATTATCTGGAAAGGCATTATAATTTCACTCTCACGCAATTCTTACCTCTCCTTTTAGTTTGGTCTACAGTGAACTCGATTAACTATCACACCTAGAATTTTCTTGGATACTAGTAAAGATCCTGTGCTCTTGCACGGGTTCAGGAAACGATGACAGGTGTGAAATTCCTTCATGTGTCATCAGGGGAAGATTTTTCTTACGATAAATAGATAATTTGTCATTGAACTATCTTGAGAGGATTTATCCTAGTTTTTTCTTTCCTATTTCGATTTGTTACTTGCCTTGTTTGCTTCATAATCATATGTCAAATCATTCTAGCTTGCAATGAACTCTTGAAACAATATTCATCTAGGAAAAGCACAAAATAAACACTTGTTGTTGTTTGATATATTTATATTATTAAATAAAATTTGCGGGATTTTCTACGCGTATTTGAAACTCATGCATGTCTTATATAATCTTACAGGTGCGTGTATTTAGTCCTCCACCTCCGAATTGCAGACGAATCATTGTTGCTACAAATATTGCTGAAACTTCTTTGACTGTTGATGGTGTTGTGTAAGGGCGCTGTTTTTTTAGTTAAATATTAAATTCAATCTAAATTTTAAACTTAACTTAATATATGCATACTAGTTAAGTTATATATCCTTGTGAAGATAAATTATTATACAACTTGTTGCTGATATTACTCATTGCAGTAAATCAAATGCTTCTTATTTCTGTAGCCTGTTTATTTTTGTCTTAGTCTGAAAAGAGATTAAAAATGTTTTGAAAAACCTGAGTTCCTAAACTTCATTTATTGAATATGTGCGGACGAGTTGCACGATTAAATCAATACTGTGAATATTGGTTAGTGTTGCACCTATTAGAGGATGAAAATATTGTTGCAAAACAAGAATACAAATGTTCAGTATATATTGTAGCCAGTGATGTACTCTATTTCTTTTTGGCTTGACTTGAAAAACCACATGTAATAGGATGTGTGGTTGCTTTTCTTTTGGACTGCATATGATTTGAGATATGTAACGACGCAGTTTTCAAATGCATGATGCCATTTTTTGTAATGATCAAAAAGGGAAAAAAATCACAAAATGATTTATTATTTCGCATTTTGAGGTGTAACAACAAACACGCCCTTCTTGCCATTTGAATTCGCCCATTTTATTTTGAAGTGTTTATGAGCTTTTGCTTCGTTTAGCTGTATCTTGGCAATGATTTTGTCCCTTAGATAGAGCACATCAACTTGTCTACTTGCAGTTTCTGATATTATTTTTAATTAATTTTATGAATGTAGGTATGTTATTGACTCTGGGTATGTAAAGCAGAGGCAGTACAATCCATCTAGTAGGATGTATTCCCTTGATGTTGTTCAAATTAGCAAGTAAGCAATGAATAGTTTCATATCTTGTTGTGGCATGAAGCATATACTCACTGATGCAATACTTTTTTATTTCTTTTATACACAAGCAAACCATATATGAAGTTTTATTTTGTTCAATATAGTGTGGTTTCTACTAACTAAATGCATCTTGAGTCATTTTTTATTACTTTAAACAAAAGAATTATAGACATTGGTTAAAGGATTTTTGTTTCATTAACAATTATCACAGCAGTTTTTTTTTTTTGTTGTTGTTGAAATAATGAATTATTAAGCTTTAAAATTAATTTACTTCTTGACATTGCAGAGTGCAAGCTAATCAGCGGGCAGGCAGAGCTGGACGAACACGGCCAGGGAAATGCTACCGCCTATATCCTTCCCAAATCTACCACGATGAGTTTTTGGACGTTACAGTTCCTGAAATTCAGAGATCTTCTCTTGCCGGCAGTGTGCTTTACTTGAAGTCATTGGACCTCCCTGATATCGACATTCTCAAATTTGACTTCCTTGATTCTCCGTCATGTAAGATCTTTTTATAGTTTAATTGTAATTTGACTCCTTTGCTCCTTGCAGTATTAAGTGACTAAACAAGTCTTGTTGATCCTGTAAAGTTGCTTTTATGTTATCTCAGAAATTTCAATTCTTCGGCTTTTATTTTCTCTACCTTTTCATTCATTCTTTCTTCATCTTTTGGGGGTGGGTGCGGGTGTGGGGTAGCACTTTGCTTATGTTGTTTTATGTAATTGCTTCTTGTGCTAAAAACATTCTTCATCATCCTTCCTTGACATTTTAATAGGTTTTGCTCAAGTATAACTCGGTGATTGTGTAACCATGTTTTCTGCAGCTGAATCCTTACAAGATGCCTTGAAGCAATTATATCTGATTGATGCTATTGATGAAAATGGTTCAATTACAAGTGTTGGACGAAAAATGGCTGGTACTTATTTCTTTACATTTTAGTGTTAAACTTTAAATACTGGGGTGGGGAAATCATGGATAATGCAATGTTGTTACCTTCATCATCTATACTTCTATACTTTCATATAAAGGGAACTCCAAAACTATTTCAGTAACTACCAATTTTGGTTGGACATTTTTCTGTAATTTTTTCTCATTAACACGAAAATACTTTTCCAAATTAAAAAAAAAAAAAATACCACATGAGTGTTGTAACTGAAGTTTAGACAAGTCATATACCATAGATATTTTGAAACTGAAACAATCGAATTAAATTAAATTAAAAATTATACAATAAAACAATAATGATACACACACACATGCAATATACAATGAAGCGCAGCAAGAAAATCGGACAGACAGACACCGCCGTGCCCGTCTTTCCGCTAGTCTTGATTAGAGCCTTTACTATTATACTTTTTTTCTATCATTATTATGTTCATGGAAGTGTGTTTCTTTCCAGGCTCGATGAGGAAAGTTATTCTCAGTTGTGACCATAAAACTTGTTCTTTTTTTATCCATGCATTTTCCTAATCTGAATATTAAGGACGAGTACTTTTCTTGGTTCCCTGAGTTGTTTCTCAATTCTATGCAGAGCTTCCGTTAGAACCATCCCTGTCAAGAACTTTAATGGAAGCAAACGATTATGGTTGCTTAACTGAGGCTTTGACTGTTGCTGCCATGTTATCATCTGAAACTGCATTGCTACCAGGGCAGAGGTTAGTGTTCACATTTTCAATTAGACTGAAAAAGTTACCTCCTTTTATCAAAAAACGTGTGGTTACAATATCTTTCATGCTCTCATATAGTCACACTCTCTTAATAACATCAAGTCAAGCATGCTAAATAATTTGGAAAGGAATAAAAAACATATCAATTGATTTTTTTAGATGACTTAAATACCCTCAAGTCTCGTCTACTCTTGAAAGGAAAGGTGCAGGTTACGTGGTTTGGTCCAATTTCAAATGTTCATGCTAACTTCCCCTTTAAGGTGAACGATGTTAGCATTCCGTGCAAACAAGCACTGAATATAGCTACTATAAATCCACCGAACAAAATATAAAAGCCCAAAATATACAAATGACGTAGATCTTTTGTTTTCTTGAGGTTTGTACATCTATACATTGGCAAGGACTATGTGGTTACAACATTCATTTTATGTGCAGCAAAACTGAGAAAAAGAGGAAACGTCCAATATCTAACCTTCCTGATGGTTCTGGCTTGGGTGACCACATCCAATTACTGCAGATATTCGAGCGTTGGCATCAAACTGATTATGACATTGGTTGGTGCAAAGATCATGGCTTGCAGGTACCGACATGCATTCTGGCATTTCTATGATCAAATGTATAAATATGTGACAAAACTCTTGGATTGAAGTTTGTTAAAATATTTATTTAGTTAGAAGGTAGGTTGTCAAACGTGGCACTGTTGTGCATAGCCGTGCGGAGCATCTGGTGGGTGCGATTCTACAACCCTGGTGTCACATATTGGAGGTGCAGCCATGGTAGTCACTATCACGGCCAGAAATCGCAGCCAATAGTGATGCTGCATGGCCTGACCAGGAGAGGCACCTCAAAAACCCCAAAATATCCTTAAGAAAGGGACATTATAGAGGCCCCTAGGAGCTACACAAAATCCCATTGCACTGCGGTTTTGAGTAGTGGCTGCTGCTCCACAAATAACGGCGAAATAATGGTTTGATAGTTGCCGTATAGCTGATGCAGCTACCACTACACTAAATCTCTTGTAAAATTCTATATTTTATTGGACTTTTTGGTCATTTCACCCTAAAATTCTCAATGGCAGCAAAATAGGGCACTCTTGGGTTTTATCATTATTTCTCCTCCGATACAGATTCAACTTCTTTCCCTACCTTGTGCTGCTTTGTCTCCCCTCCTCACCTTGGATATAGTGGGTCCATTAAAAGAATCACTTGTATTGTTTATTTTAAATGCTTATATGAGTTATTTAAGCCTTGGAGGCTAAAAGTCGTGCCTTCATGGTGGGTTTGAATATTGGCAGCAATGAACTTTGGTAATTAGTTATGAAAGACATGCTAAGAAAGAACCCTCTCTTCTTGACACTCTCTAACACTCACTCTTTTATCGACTAAAATCAACGTGGGTCTTGCCACTTTGTGTGGGACCCACATTGATTTTTTTATTTCCTAAATCAACGTGGGTCCTACCACTTTGTGTGGGATCCATTTCCAAAATCTGGGACCCACATTGATTTAACCAAAGAGTGTTCTTAGCACTCCTCTTAGTTATGAATATGTCTTTAAATGTCGTGTATTCTTCTATATTTTAGCTTTTGTGTATGGTATATATTTTTGTGTTGTTAGTAAGCTTCGACTTTGCGGCGCTACCCGCTATCCACCGTTGACTACATAACACTACAGAGACGGGGCTGGGGTCTTTTGGCGCTATTGTGTCGATCAGGGTCGAGACGAGAGTCCAAAAACAACCCTGGACTCACTTTCTTCTCACCTTCAGAGTCTGAAGCTCTACAACCAGCCACCCAGCCTTGCGACGGCCATTTGGACCACCTTTGCAGCCATCTCACCTTGCTGCTAGAGCCTGAGCTGCAATGTGCGATAGAGTATTCCACTATTCTAGTTTCAAGGCCAGCTGCTACCCGATGTTGACAACCTAGGTTAGAAGGCTATAATATCCTTGTTGAATGTATATTCACGCTCAATTCAGATGCTATATCCTTAAGGGTCTGTTTGGAAGGGGGGTATTGGGGAGGACTTGTTTTCCTTCTAAATTAAGCAAGATGTAAAATGTTTCTAAAAATGAATGAAGTGTGATTGAATTGCTATTTGATCATATATCATGGTATTCTTTCAATACATTTAAAATAGTCCTAGCCCTCCAAAAACCCCCTCCCAAACAGACCCTAAAAGAAATAATCTCATGGGTTACTGGGAAAGAAACATATTCATTTTTTGTTCTTGATGAGCATGCCTACTTGCATTTTTATTTACTAATTTTCATACCCTACTAAGATATGAAGTGATATGCGTAACCGTGCACAGACACATTTATATACTTTATATTTGTTCAATGCATAATATATGTAATTGTTCTGGGATCAACTGAATGAAGGTGCGAGGAATGTCGTTTGCCAGAGATGTCCGTAAGCAGTTATCTCAGATAATGCAGAAAATCGCTAAAGGTTTGTATTTTCATTTATGAAATTAAGAATGCGCTTCCAAATGCAGTGGAAATGTTGGTAGCAAAAAGAACCATCTTATTTTTGGCACGTTCATATGCCTGTTAATCCATCTCAGTAAAAAAATTTAATAAAAAAAAGAAGTTTAGAGTAAAAGTGGACTGTGAAATTCTCTCATTTTAAATCGAAGCCAAGAATCAAAGTGAACTGTGAAATTAACATGGGGCATAATATAATTCCTTCATCGTTCTTGTGTTAGATATGTCCTAGTTTGGTTAAGTTGTATAGAATTAATTTTGAAATGTTTTTAGCAGATTGAGCTTGACATGTGATAGTATTCATCAAAAAGTAATTTTGTAAGAATTAGTTGTGGTTGGATAAGTATATTAATTATTAAATACTATTGATTGATGTTTTTGGATGTTACGAATTATGATGGTTAATTTCCCGGCACCGATATCATTAATGGGAGGAAGTTTACAGGGGAGAGTTGCCAAGCATGACATGCTCTGCAGTGTATAGGATTTATTTTCAGCTGCAAACCATATGATAAATAAGAGTGAACAATAATAAAACTCGCACTTCTCATAAAACTAAGTTATATGATTTGACAATAAAGCATTGCCACCATGAGAAGAACTTTGTTATTTTTTCTTGTGTATAGGGTTTAAAGCTCTTGCGGTCAAATAATTTACACGGCAATATTCAATTTTAACTTATAACAGTACAAATCATTGTTCTTTATCATGCAGTTGCAAGAGTATATCTTTTGACAAAATTACAGTTAACAGCATCCGAAAAAGAGAATAAAATGTAGAATTAAACTGTGGGGAAAAATTGCTTTATCTTTTAACATTTCTTTTCCCATTTTTTTCATTCAAATTTGTGAGTCTTCCAGCTAGTTATCACACATGTTTGTTCCTCTCCCACTTACATATATTTTCTTAACTTTGCAATAGAACCGTTGGGTATAAGAACAAATGGGAAAGGGGAAGAGTTCCGGAGGGATTATCGAAATTTGAGGAAGGCTCTATGTGTGGGCTATGCGAATCAGCTGGCTGAAAGAAAGATGCATCATAATGGTTATCGAACCCTGGGTTTCCAAGGCCAAGTAGTCCAGGTAATTGAAGTTTTATAGTCACTTATTATTGCGTGTAACCATTACATTTATCTGTACCTCTGTTTCATGTTGTTTAATATAATATCTCCCACGGATTATTTTACTGAAATCCATATTGAAGGAGTGACAATTGCTGAAATGCAACACAAAACACAACAAAAAAGAAAGGGCTTCTATCACCGAATGGTGAAAGTAGCTAATATTTGCAATTCCAACTAAATGCTTTGTTTGCAGAGACCTGACTTACCTGAATCTTCTGTACCAGGTACATCCATCATCTGCATTGAGCTCTGATGAATTTGGGAAGTTTCCAGACTATGTTGTATACCATGAGCTAATTGCAACACCACGACCCTTCATGAGAAATGTATGTTCCGTTGAGATGAAATGGGTTATACCCATCATTAACAAGCTTAATACCTTAAATGTGTACAAATTAAGGTAACTCTCTTGGCATTATAAATTTGAACATATAGCAGAAAAATTCTTTCGTCCAAATCACTTCATGTTCCTTCGAGATATATGCAATATGTTTAATGTTCCAGATGGCAATTTTTTCTTCTTTATTTGGGGTGGAAGGTGGGGATGGGGTTGTGATCAATGCTGACTTTAATTCCTCTGTCTGTAGTGGTGGTGACATGGATCATGTTGAGGAGGAATCTGAGAGAAATATTCCAAATTTGCCCAAGAAGAATGTTGAGGTTGCTGCTGCTGCAGATGATAGTCAAAGTAGAATACAAGCCGCCAGAGAACGATTTCTTGCTCGTAAAGTCAACAAGTGAGAACTTTTATACCTGTGGAGATGGTAATATTGGCTTGTTGAGGGACAAAGTAGTTGGTAAAAGTTTCCGGAAAATGGGGATTCGAATTAGCTTACATTTCTCTTTTCCACATCTCGTTCCTTTTATGTGCTCTGATATTATCTCTGCTTCATCATGATGCAACTGTCTCTTACCAACATCAGAAGATTTAGCACAGAATACCTGAGACTGAGCATTGTACCATTCTGATATTTGTTGAATGGTTGAATGTATATTATACCTTTTGCCTATCCCCACTTGTCACGTAAATTTACCCAGAGAGGAGTAGTAAAAGGACAAAGTGGAAGACAAAGAAAGAGAACAACGTCAACAAGTTCCCTTGGAACTAAATGTCAAACAATTCTGAGGGGTTTTGAAATGCAATTGCCATAACAGACATCAGATTGAGATATTTATCTCCGAGTGGCACTATAAAAGTATTATTTATTTGTTTGGTGGCGAGCCCATTTAGATTGAGATAGTTACCTAGCTGAGTTTGTATTTGAAGTTCAAAATAATAATTATGTATATGAATGAAACAAGATGAAATCTTTCTCTTAGTTCTCATATCATGTTTATTCACCCGTTGGAATGTTACATATTTTATTCTATGGTTATTGGATGTGTGGATTTTTTCCTTATCATAATCTTTTCATGTTTGCAGCATATATATGATTAGACAAAAGATGTCCCTAATATACACCAGTGGATTGCTAGCAGCAGTGGGTAAATTCTTATAAAACCCAGTTAAGTTATGTTGCTTTCACTCTTTAGCAGCAGTGGCAGATTTCTTGTAGTGTCTGTTTGCTCCAGCGGTGGGAAAGTAAAAAAAACATACATTTATAGAGAAGCTAGAAATTTGAGCTTAAGAGAGTCGGGGTAAAATTGGTTTCAAACGTGAGAAAACAGGCTTTAACGTTAAACCAAACACACTAGTAGTGAGCCTATGGCAATCTCGGCCAAAACATGCAAGGGAAAATGAAATGCAAGAACTACATGTGATATTCCCTTGAAAAAACATGTTTGCAAATTTCATGAATACTTCATGGTCTATGGATTTACATATGAGCATTGGTTGGTAAGAATTTAGTGGCATGCAAAAGTACCCCTGTTTTAAAAAGTCAAGCTTTCTCATTTTCTTACATGTACTCTTATTATCTTCATTTTTGGATAAAGGTATAATAGTTAGCGAATACTTGTATCTTCTCACCAACTCACATGGTTGCACCTGCATGGGTTTAAAGCGGTCCCTATTGGTTTTTCTTCTTTTGGCTAACTCAGATTGAACCACATGTATAACAATTAGATTGAACCACAATAATTCTTAGCAAATAATCGATTATATAAACAATGAGATACTATCTATCTAGAACGCTGCATTTGCATGCCTCCATTTGCAGGTGGGAAAGTTAACTATCATAACATGCAATGTTTGGTTGTTTTCAAATAAAATTTATTGTTTCTGCAATTGATTATATTTAAAGTTAAAATTTGTATCTTTCAATTTTAGAATTTATTTTTATACCCAAATTTATTGTTTAACTCATTTTTTTCATCAATGCATCCGAACATAAATCATTTTCCCTTTAATAGAATGAACTTCACGAAACAAATTTAGGAAGGTGTGTGCAATATTAGGAAGCTCACCAAACTAGAAATGAAACTCATTGGACTCCCTTCCCTAAAATAAGTGTAGACTGTGGACCCAGAAAACTACACATGTACTGCAGATGTTGTGGTTCTCACATGCTCTCGGGCCACCATTGTTCCCCCATTACTCATAGTTCCCGATTTCCCGTATTCCTGTTCTAATGAATTTGGATACGTCGAAACTTCCACTCTGTGTTATTTTGGTTCTATAACATTATTAGGCTTAAATTAAATTAAGCTGTGTTGAAGATGATGCAGTAACAATAACAAAGAGACCTTGATTTAAGAGTGAAACAACACAATAAATATAACTAAAGCAACAAAGATAAGAAAGAAGAGAGATTAACACACCAATATTTGTTTAGCCAGTTCAGACAAATACATCCTATATCTGAGGGACAGAGCAGCTCTCCAATCCACTATGAAATGAGCGGTACAAAGAAGTAACAAGAAATTAGCTTACAAGATCACCAAGAACAAATCCTAATTTCGACCCATTTTTCAATTCGACCCATTTTTCAAGTCAATCAAATCAACATGCTTTTATACCATTTGCTTTCGACACTTTCAGTTTCTAGCACCATAGACTGTTGACCTTCTATATAAAGTTCAAAGAGTCATGCATATCAATGTCATGTCTCCTAGGTCCATGAATGTTGTGTTTACAAGGATTGATTTTGTCATCCAAAAAGACCTAGCGGCGCAGCTTGTTGCCCGCTTGCTTTCTATTCATGTGTAAGTAATCCTTGATATGTATAAAATCATAAGCAGTGAAGATCAAATCCACAATGAATCCCAAGAGAAAACAATAAAGAAAGCTTTTTGATCATTTCTCTAATGAAATCTCACTATCCAAGGTGTTTGTGAAGTGTTTCCCAATCCAAAGAACCTCTTACAAAAGACTCTCAGTCCTAAAGTTACCTAATTTGGTTTACCAAAATTCTCTCTCTTGAAGCACGCTAAAAAAAATTGAAGAATGAAGCTTTATATAGAAAATGACCGAGGCAAAATCGCTCCACAATTTGCTTGGGCCGTGCCATGATTTGGAGCTCCATACATAATACAATACTAAACCTGATCTAAAATCGTGTCACGATTTTCTAAACCGTACCTTAATTTTGCAGAAACTTCAACATCAATATTTAGCCAATTTTTAACACATATATGTTCGTTATATTAGTCTTTTTCGCTAGCTTTAAACTCTAAATGTAAAATTTGTGAGTATCTCCAAAATATAACACTTTTAAATTGACAAGTATTTAATTATTTTTGAAATTTTAATCAAAGGGAAAGAAAAGGAAAACTAAGTAACTCGTTGCCTAAACACCCCAAATGCGTCAACAAGCAAGACAAGATCTAGCTTTGTAGAAGGGGAATTCCACAACTCATGATGTCGACATTCTTTACATCAAACATGGCCAACCAATCGGTACACTCGTTGCATTCTCTTATAGTATGATTCAAGGAAACCAACTAAAGAAGATAGATGAACTTCCTAATGAGAGAAATCAAAGTTGCATGAGGGTGGAAATCCTTATATTAGACACATTGGTGATCAAGTCTGACGTTGACTTGAAGTATTTCATCGTTTGAATTATCTAAAAGAGATATGTTATTTGAACAACCATTTTTTATGTCAACTTGTGAGACAACCAAAATATAGAAAGAAATATTGGTATTGACACAAAAATTATTGTTCCAAAAGTTGAAATACAATGAGCCTTACAAGTTTCATTTCTCTTATCCAAAGTATGATGAAATGAAATATCCCACCACTTCTCCTCAATATTGTTCCCTTTCAATTTAGGAGGATTGAATTGGAATCATGAATTACTTTGTTTTTTATTTTATTAATAAACAGTTCTGTCACTATTTATTATTATTTTCTCAAAAACATTTTTGTTTCTTCACACGCTTATATGGTCTATCTTTTTGTAAGTAAGTTTCACATTTGAATTTCCCATTAAGTTGATGGGAATGGTTGCTAGTGCTTTTGTTGGCTAACAGAGACAGACTTGGCAATATGTTCGATTGTTCATCAATGTAGTTTTCAAAGTCGTTTTCAACTGAAGATGCAATGTAAGTATGTTGATTAGTAGATGCATTCAATTAGTGAGCATTACAGCTTATTTTTTCTTTATGGAAATATAATTTTCTAACCACATATTTGCTATCAGTTTTAGACTTGTATGTCCTATTTGCTTAAGTATCTAATTGTTTTATTAATACAAAATTTTATTCATTTTTAAAACAAAATTCGTATAAAAAATTTCATATTTTGATTTTTCATAAGAATTAATTTAGTATAACTTATAAATTCACAAACAAAAAATATTATAAATTCATGCCATATAAATATGATTTAAACTCATTGGTACATTCATAAAAAAATATGATTTAAACTCATCGTTCCATTCATAAAAATTTCATGTTATGCTTTGCTCCATCCCGCTTAAACTCATCGTTTCATTCATTCAATTCCGCAGTTTAAAATATTTGCTCGGCTCAATTTTACTCTATCATATTATGTTTCATTCTGATCGATTTGACTCATTTCGTAATGTCTAAAAAGAGCTGTTTATCTTTCCTCCAATTATTAGAAACAAGTCCTTCTATTAGTGCTCGTGCTTGTGGTCCAGGCGATTCTCACGTTTTTGTCCATTGGATGGGAGTCCATTTTCCCTTCTCATATGTCACAATAATTATACCATCACACCATTAAAAGACAATGGAAAGTACTCTTTAGCATCTACAAAAACTTGTTGTGGAACTGGAAGGACAATCATGACAGACAAAGCAAGAAAATCACGTTTACTCCGGACAAAAAAATTCATTATCCCTTAAGTGGACCAAATATTGAAAGAGATGAGTATATATGGTTCTAATTTGTTTAACGATTATTTTCTCTTATCTTAGTTATGAAACACACTAATCTGATATAATATTTTTTTAAATTGTCTATTAGTTGAAGTCACACACACCTTAAATATGAGAAATCTTAATGTTAGAACTCCAACCTCTACATATCATGAATGGATGTTATTGTTATATAAAATTCATCAAAAATTAATTTTATTTGAATTTACGATGAAATTATTATTGTATATTCAAATAGTTTGTTTCTTACCTTTAGATAAAGGCAAAATCATTATCGTCGTTTCTTACCTGACTTTTAGTTAAAGATTTCTTCATTTATTTATTTATGTTATTTTAGTCTTTTTGATCAATTGCATATGAATTTTTAAAATTCAAATTCATAGTTTTATTTTGACATAAGCTCTTAGTGTTCAAGTCTCTGGTCGTTCTTTCATATTTCATGTAAATTTTAGATTTGATGGTTGAAAATTGATATGCAAACTGATCAAAAAGAGCAAAATTGATGTGTATAAAAGATAAATATTGAAATCATTATCTGAAAATAAATTAAAGGATGATAAAAATAATTTTGCCTCGTATAAAAGCATGAAACTTTTAAAAAATGAATAAATAAATTTCAACTTTGTTTTTTTTTTATGCATTTCATTTTCTACGAGTGGAAACTATCATTAAGAAGTGTTTGTTTTTATTTTGATTTACATTTTCTAATGGATGCGTGTACTTTCATCCATAGTTATAAAAAAATACTTTACTTTCATTTTTTACTCTAAAATTAATTTTTACTGATATGAAATACTTTTAAAAACATGAAATAAAAATTAAAATTGGCATTTTATAATTATAAAATAAAGCTTCCGAACTTCCGGACGACGTCGTTTAAGTAGCATTAATATGCATTATTTTCTTTGATAGAAAGCATATTACTACGTATTATTTGTTTTAAGAGACACTGCGCATTGTCAACATGTTCGCAGTGAAGTCTAATCCTTTACTCCTCCGATCGCCGTCAGTGTTCTCCGATAAGAGGCACCGGAGAAGAATCATTTCACGGTCATCTGAACGGCAGAGCGTTCAAGTTCAAGCAGTGATCAGCGGCGGAGACAGCAAGACTACGACGTCGTCTCCGGTGGACAGTAAAGTGAGCAATGGCTCGTTACAAAGTAGCTCGAGTGGTGGCAGAAGCAACGGTGAAATGATAGAGGTGAAAGCAGTGGTGATGATAAGAAAGAAAATGAAAGGTAGTGTGGTTGAGGATTTTGAGGATCAGTTGGAGTATTTCATCAATGGTGTTGGTCAAGGGATACAGATTCAGCTTGTTAGTGAACTCATAGACCCTGGTTTGTTTCTTCCCAATATTATACTATTTATTTTCTCTATTCTTCTATAATTCAGTTCATCTCTCTCTTTTCTTCTTTTAATTCATCAAAAAGGAGCGTCCCACACAATCATACACTTTTTTATTTATTTTAAAATCAAATATCTTCATAATATAAAGATAATCGAGCTCGAGTCATATGTGATTTAAATAAAGAGATTTAAAGTTCAATTCAAACTTGAAATCTTAATTAAGTTAGAAAATACATCGATCTAAACACTTTTGAATCATTGGTTTAATTTTACATTGACAAAAATAAGGGAAGAGTTTTTACTTTATCATAAATTTAATAATTGATATTTCTCGAGTTAGTAACTTTAATTTATTGTTTGGAAAATGAGAATTTTATTTTTAAAGATTTTCTTTACTTGAATTATTTTAAAAGGGTCAAACCTATTGAAAGATGATTAGTTTTTAGAATTTCATAATCAATCGGAGGAGTAACCTAGTTGTTTTGGTTGAGAGTGAGCTAGTGGTCTAATTCCGTTTGAGAGTAGATCCATTATAATGATTGGAGAGTCGGTATAATCTTAGCCACTCATTTGATTTCACGGGACTCTATCAAAATGATTAAAAAATTAATTAAATAAAATCAACTGAATTATATATTTTTTATTTTCTAAATAGTTGAGTGTCAATATTTTTTTGGAGGACATGAACTTCACACCACCAAAAAAAAGAGGACATGAACTTCAATCATACCACGGCACCTTTTAAAAAATAAAAATCAATCATATCTCGTGCAACATGCCCTATTTTTATTACCAATGAAGAAGAAAATTAATTAGAATTGTCCTATTTAATTTCAAGGAAAATGTTTATTAATTGAAAAATTAAAAGAGGGACATTATAATAAATCCTTTCACCTAGTGGCAACTAGTAAAAAAGTGAAGAAGAAAGAACATTATTGAAAGCAAAAAATAAGACAAGACTTAAAATTATCCTATAATTCGACTAAATTTATTTAATTATCCAATATAAATTGTAACATCATGTATAAAATTCTAGAAAATTATACGGGATGTTTTTCTTTTGAAAGAATTATACGGGATGTTATATCTCCACATACAAATATTTGTGTATATTTTTTATAAATATTTTTTTATAGTAGTATCACACTCTCTAACATACTTTTTTTTTTTTTTTTTACACATTCTTCTCTTATTAATTAACATTTTTTTTACACATTTCTACCAAGTATTTGATTTACTTACACATCACTTTTACGGCAAACATATAAATTACATTTTAATTAAGAAACATTAGTCAGTGTTCGAATTTTAAATTATCTACTTCTTTGAACTTAATATGTGTGAGTGTCCTCATTAAACTATTTGACCGGAAAATAGAGTTAAGATGTTCTCCATTTTCCAAAAGTAAATGGAAAGTGCAATTTGATAATAGATAGACAAAAAAGTATGTGGGGGTTAAGTTCGTTCCCATTAATAACTTTATCTATTTATTCCATTTAAAGAGATAAAGACACAAAAAAGTAAAAAATAATTAATGACGATGAGATCAATTTCTTTATGTCTTTATTTATGGAGAGATTAATAAATGAAGATGAACATGACTCAAAAATATATGTTGGATTTAATTTAACTAATTACACCCATTGTAATTTTTGTTCCATCCTAAATTGACAAAGTCACCCTTAATTCTGTATCAAATTCTCAACCATTACCGTTTGTCTCTCTCCTCGGTCTCCTCCCATTTATTCCTGATAATGAGAGGTTTATTCAATCTGATCAAATTAAATATTGAGTTGAATCGACATGAATTGCTTTTTCTCACAAACAATCTTTCCTTCATACTCTACCCACTTTGCATTTCGGAAAAACATCTTTCACTAATATTTACATTAATTTATTTTGGGTTTTAATTCACGTACGGTCAATAAGTTCTACATTTGCCATATTTGTGTGAAATTTAGATGTTGCCGATGGAGATTAATCGTTGCTAACTTACCTATAACATGATAAAACTATAATGGAAAAATCTATGGAGATTCATCATACCTTTGTTGTTTTTTGACATTTTCAGCTACTAATAATGGAAAAAGTGTGGAATCCTACGTAAGAGGTTGGCTACCGAAGCCATCAAACATTCCATATGTCGTGGAATACTCTGCTGATTTCACAGTGCCAAGTGACTTTGGATCCCCTGCTGCTATTCTCATTACCAATCTTCGTTCAAAGGAGTTCCATTTATCTGAAATCATCCTCCACGGCTTCACTGGAGGACCCGTTTTCTTTCCAGCTAACACATGGATCCATTCGCGTAACGATAACCCTCAAAGTAGAATCATATTCAAAAACCAAGTAAGCTATCATCTAGTCATTAATGCTTTTTTCCTTATGATACTACGCATTGAGAAAAATAGAAGTGATTGAATGTAACCACGTGTCTGATACTCACAAACAGCCTTTGAAGAAGTGTATGTTATGTATACCAACTTAACTTAGCATGTTGTTTTGTTGCATGGATTTAATAGGCATATTTACCATCACAAACACCACCTGGTATCAAAGATCTTCGACATGAGGATTTGCAAAGCATAAGGGGAAGCGGTGCTGCCCAAGAACGGGAAAGAAAAGCACACGATAGAATCTATGATTATGCTCCCTACAATGAGTTAGGTAACCCTGATAAAGATGAACTTGTTAGACCAGTCATTGGAGATCATGAGAGACCTTATCCTCGTCGCTGTAGAACTGGAAGACCTCCTACTCACTCCGGTAGAGTTCATGTTTTTTCTTACTTTTTTTCTGGTGCCATTTTGAATTTTTAGGTTTTGGAATAAATAACATATCTAATGAAGTGCTCTAAATGTGTTTTTTGGTGCAACAAATTAGATCCACGATGTGAGACAAGAATTGAAAAGCCACACCCTGTTTATGTGCCGCGAGATGAAACTTTTGAAGAAATCAAACAGGACGCATTTGCTGCTGGAAGATTGAAAGCTGTGTTCCACAATCTTATACCCAAACTTGCAGCCACTATGGCGAATTCAGACATTCCTTTCAAGTGTTTCTCGGAGATTGACAAGCTTTATATTGATGGTGTTAGTTTGGGAGATGAAGAGAATAAAGGGATAATAGAAAATCTCTTGGTGGGAAAAGTGATGAAACAGGTCTTCAGTTCTGGAGAGCGGTTGATGAAGTATGACATCCCGGCTATTGTAAAAGGTATGCTACCTCTACGTTTGATTTCTACGTTACTGCTTAGGCAAACACATGCTTTGGTATTGAGTTGAATGTAAAATAATTTAAATTTGTATATATACATGTAAAAGTCAGTTGAGCAATAAGTTCGAGTTGAAAATAATTGTAGACGCAAAAACCCCAAATTTTAGTTTCAAGTTAGAATTAATTCTGAAGTCAAAATTAATTATACTTGAGAACATCAAAACATGTCAAAATCAATTCTTCACGTCTAAAATCAATATTATCTCCTCTAAAAGTAAAACCAAACATATTAAAAAGGCATGTGATTTCAATTAAGACCTCATGAGTCACATTTTTTTACTGTACCATGATTTTAAACCTTGAATGCAGTATAACCTTGTATTTATCAAAACCGCGTTCAGTCAACAAACTAGTCCTTTTGCATTGTTACAGGAGATAGATTTAATTGGTTGCGGGACAACGAATTTGCAAGGCAAGCCTTAGCTGGAGTCAATCCAGTGAATATTGAGCTATTGAAGGTAGTTTTCATTTTTATTCATACCAATTAGCAGTTACGTGAGTATCCAACTATTGAAAGTGTTTTTGGTCTTTGCAGGAGTTTCCAATCCGCAGCAAACTAGATCCAACTATCTATGGCCCTCCTGAATCAGCAATAACAAAGGAACTACTGGAGCAAGAACTTGGTGGAATAAGCTTGGAAAAGGTTTGCTCCATGTTTTGTTTTTTGTTGCTTTATTTGTTTATCTTACAGAAACTCACTATCCATACATTCAATCAATTACTTTTTACACTGACAGGCTATAGAGGAAAAGAGAGTATTTATTATTGATTATCATGACATGCTTTTGCCATTCATCAAGAAGATGAACTCTTTACCTGAGAGGAAAGCTTATGCCTCCCGGACGATTCTCTTCATTACAAAGGCCGGTGTTCTGCGTCCTATAGCTATTGAGCTTTCTCTTCCTCCAACACTTACTTCACCGCAAAATAAAAAAGTGTACACACAAGGCCATGATGCCACAGCACACTGGATTTGGAAGTTAGCAAAAGCTCATGTTAGCTCAAATGATGCTGGCATCCATCAACTAGTAAATCATTGGTAAGATAATTGGTATTTGAGCAGATTCTAATTGAACTCATTGATAAATGACTTGATGAAAAGAAATGGTGCATTTTCTCATATTTGACTCTGAGTAAAAAGATACAGTGCCAATATGTAATATGCAGGTTAAGGACTCATGCATGCATGGAGCCATATATAATTGCTACTCATAGACAGTTAAGCTCAATGCATCCCATTTACAAGTTGCTGCATCCTCATACGCGCTATACAATGGAAATTAATGCACTTGCTCGACAAAGTTTAATAAATGGAGGTGGTATAATTGAAGCATCTTTTAGTCCTGGAAAATATGCCTTGGAGCTTAGTTCAGCTGCTTACAAGAGCATGTGGAGATTTGATATGGAGTCTCTCCCGGCAGATCTTATTCGAAGGTAACTCTGATGTCATGCTTTCAAACATTGCTTGATATCTCTTTGGTACTTAACTAACTATTACTAGTACTACCTCCATTCATAACTATAGTATCATTCTGACTAAATCACATGAGTTAAGAAAGTTCATAGCAGTATAGTAGTGATAAATTTCTCGACAATTGATACTGTTTTCCAAGTTTACACTTCAGGAGAGAGATTTAGTTAATGTTTCCATCATATATTATTTATTACTGATTGCAGATAAAAAATGTAACACAATTAGGGGTATGTTGGTAGAGAAATTATTAATGCAATTGAAAATTTGAAACGTTCCTATAAAAGGTGGCAAGGAAAAATATCAAGATGTGGATTTGCTACCATTTTAAGTTCAACCTTTGTTCATAGGACATATATAGCAACCTTTAATAGCAACCTGCTAATACTCTATGGAATGTGCTTTCCAGGGGCATGGCAGTAGAAGACCCTTCAATGCCCTGTGGTGTAAAACTTGTGATTGATGACTACCCTTATGCTGCAGATGGACTTCTAATATGGTCTGCCATTAAAGAATGGATAGAATCTTATGTCAAACACTTCTATTCCGAATCAAATTCAATTGCATCGGATGTTGAGCTCCAAGAGTGGTGGAGTGAAATCAAGTGTAAGGGTCACGCTGACAAAAGAAATGAACCTTGGTGGCCTAAACTAGATACCAAAGAGGACCTATCTTTCATACTTACAACAATCATATGGGTTGCTTCAGGTCAACATGCTGCTATAAATTTTGGACAATACCCTTTTGGAGGATATGTGCCTAACCGTCCTACCCTCATGAGAAAACTTATCCCTCAAGAAAATGATTCTGATTATGAGAAGTTTATTCAAAATCCTCAGCTTTTTTTCCTATCATCATTGCCTACTCAACTTCAAGCTACCAAAGTAATGGCTGTTCAGGACACATTGTCGACTCATTCCCCTGACGAAGAGTATTTGGGTCAAGTGACTCATTTGCATAATCATTGGATCAATGATCAGGAAGTCCTGAAATTGTTCAGTAAATTCTCTACTAGACTTGAGGAGATAGAGGAAATTATAAATGCAAGAAATAAGGATCCAAGTTTGAAAAGTAGAACTGGTGCAGGTGTTCCTCCTTATGAACTTTTGCTTCCTTTGTCAGGACCCGGAGCAACTGGTCGTGGAGTCCCCAACAGTATATCTATATGATTGATCAATTTAGATTGCATTGGCATTATAATATAACTTGTTACTTATTAATATTATATCCAATCTGATACACTATTTTAGTGGCAGAAACTGTGTATATATATGCAGCTGTGTAAGCAAAACATTCATATTTTATAGATGATCGATATTGATGAATTCGTTTATGCTGGCGCGTCCTACATGTATATTTTGCACAAGATCTATGGTCAAGGTAGGGGTACATGAATAATAGCCTTACAAGGGATATAGAGAGAAAGAAAAGAAAACTAAGAGTCATTATGAGTGATAAAGAAAGATGAGAATCTAACGATTCATACCTCAAACTTATGATTTGAAGTGGATTTGATAAGTTTATATATGAGTTGTTCGGTATTTGTCGAACGACCAAAATCGTTTTACAGTGTGACTATGAGTTTCTATTGATTGCAAGGAATCTGAAGCCTTATTAAACATTAGCATTTGGCAGAAAGTTTTCTTCACTGCTTGCATACATAATAAAATAAAATTGGAAAGACTATAAAAGAAATACAATTTGGGCAGATTTCAATTAGGGTGATAGAATAAACTATATTTATATTGTACGTCCGAAAATATGGCCTAAACATATTTGCAAACAATACCTTTTAATGTTTTATTAGTACATGTAGCCAATATATGCAAATGTGATGCCGTCCTATACACCACCTGTAACCACACTTGCACTGAGGGAAGAAAAGAAAAAAAATACCACCCACAAGCATGTGAGAATTGTGGCGTTTGCTTAGAACAAAATATAAATTCTTAAACACGTAGACTATTAACATATCAACGTCCAAAATGTCATTTTCGTTGGTTTGATTAGGGAGCAGGAGGACCGCTCTTCATGTTGCACCAAAAAGTGTAGAAAATTGCTCCTTAGGTATCTACCATTTGATCTTCCGAAAATACTTCCAACGAAAATTAACTATTGTTCGCCTCGCATGTGAACGCTAGTTAACTACCGTTCATTGTTCTCAATAACTGTTTGTGCTAACCATATGAGAGTTAGACACGCAAATGCCACTAGTAAACCCATAAATATGTCACTCGAAAATTACATCAGAGTTCAAAGCGCAAAGCAGTTTCTTAGCTCTTTGATTGGACGGAACTACCAAATCATCAAATGATTTCTCCTAACATGAATAACATAATTGCTGATATTAGTTTCATAGCATGATTGTTTGGATTTGCATGTATTTTTTCATAACACTTTATACTCAGGTGTGGCACTCAGTTGTTTGAATTATTTGGGAGTTCTAGAATGGTATATTTTCTCTAGCTTGATCCTTAATTGATGTATTGTTGGTGATGGAGAGTACTATTTTGTTCAAATGGCTGTTGGTTAAGTCTAAATATATTTTGTGTTGAGTTGAACGGTAGTAGTTAGCTAAAGTTCATTGGCCAGCAATAGTTCATTATCGTTTGGGGTGTTTTTGAAAGTTTGAGGTGTTTGTGAGTAGGGATGGGAATAGGCTAGGCTGAGTTAGGCTTTGCTAGACCTAAGTTTGGCCTGCCATATTTTTTTTAAGCCTAAGTTTGACTTGCGGCCTGTCATAGGCCTACTTTTTAGGCCTGAATCTGACCTTCTGAAAGCCTGATACGGCTTGCTAGCTTGTTTAAAAGCCTATATCTTATGAACATCTTTAAATAAACAATGTGATCTAAGTTTAATTGGACTAACTCTCTTTTGATAATCAGCACAAGGTTTTAAGAAATTCAACTATATATTGTATCATATTTCTATTCTAGTTTATAATAATACATTTATATATGCACAAAATTAATGCATACTAATAAAGCTTAAATTATTGAAAAAACTTACAAATTTATATTTTAATTCAAAGTACAAAATATAATATAATAATAAAAAATATTATTCATATTACTTAAATAGGCCGGCCTAATAGGCTTAAGAGGCTTTTTTAGAGGCATGTGGTCTGGCCTTTTAAGCTAAATAGGCTTAAAAAAAAAAAAGCCTAGACCTTCTCTATTTAAGAAAAAAATCCGGTCTGTCGTAGGCTAGGTCATAGGCCCCTGTAGGCCAGCCTGGCCTATTCCCATCCTTATTTGTGAGTAAATGGTAGGTGCATAAAGAGCAATTTGTTGCCTTTGGAAAGATATGTAGAGATAATTTTAAACATGGGCCAACCAACCTAACAACTAAAGAAAATTATTCTTTACACACCTAGTATTTGCTCACAGATGCCTTGAATTGACCAAAATACCTCCAACAATTAACTGTCGTTTGTTGAATGGCATGTCTAATCTCTAGACACACTTAAATCTCGTCTTTGTTGCTTGCTCACGAACCCAATTAATTATATCATCTCTAAGTTTTCATTCCTCTTTAGTGAAAAAGTAAGGTGTCATATTTACTTCATTATCACTAAGTTTGAAAACACCAAAAACCAACAATATTATCTTTAGAATCAACGTTTGGTTTCACACTAACTAAAATTTTGACAATATTTGATTTCAATTCAACGAAAAACTCAACAATGTATAGTTTTGACCCAACAGAATCAACAACTGTGTTTCAATCATAACTATAAATAAGTAAATAAAACATAGAAGAATAGAATAGGCTATAGAGACTTATTTAAGCAATTGAAACTATATGGTGATGGAATTCTTGTATTCGTACCTAAATTGCAGTTAAGTCCTTAACTTTATTGAACTCGGTAAACATTATCCTTATTTCTATTGGCTGCAAGGAATCTGAATCCGTGTTAAACATTAGCATTTAGCAGCAAGTTTTCTTAACTGCTTGCATGCAAAATTAAATTAAATTGGAAAGACTATAAAAGAAATACAATTTGGGTGAATTTTAACTAGAGTGATAGAACAAACTAGTATATTGATATTGTGTCCGAAAAAATGACCTAAACATATTTGCAATTGGCATACGTCTATCCTAGGCACACCACCTAATATACATTTTTTGTTATAACATCACCTATAGTTTGTTTTTTGTATTATGTAGGACCCACTACTATACTTGCAGCTTAATGCTAATTAGATAGATAATTGAGAAATGATATTTGAACAGCCATTTTATGACAATTTTGTGACAATTTTCTCTTTCACACTCATATTGTTTTCTTACTTTCTCTTTCAATTGCTTTAGTTTTTGTGTCAATCCTTATATTTTTTTTGTATATTTTGATTGTCAAAAAAGTTGTCTTTAAAGGTGGTTGTTCAAATAACATTATTCTAGGTTATTATATTACAAAGAGAAATGATATTTGTACAACCATTTTTTAACAACTTTTTGACAACTTTCTCTCTCATATTTACATTATCTTCTTATTCTCCCTCTTTCTTTTTCTTTCTCTATTATTTTTGACCAATCAAAAGAGAGAAAACTAAAGTTGTCATAAAAATTGTACCAAAGAGTTATACATATATCACTACTCAATTACAAACAACGATATATTAAAAACATGTGAGACGTACCGTGTGTTAAATCATGTCACTAAGCTTAATCAAAAATCAAGAAGTCATGTCACTAAGCAAGCTATTAGCTTTGTCAAGAGCGTACGGAAATGTTAGATAAATGATTTTATTTTTTAAGGAACATGTGAGATAAATGATTTTTGAAAGAATGTGAGATAAATGATATTTTTGAATATGTGAGTGTTAAATCATCGACAATGAGAGAGAAAAAATCACCCACACAACCATGTGAGAATCGTAGTGTTTGCTTGGAACAAAATCTAAATTCCAAACCAAATAGCCTATTCAACATCTCAACGTCAAAAATGTCATTTTCGTTTGTTTGAGTAGGGAGCAGGACCACTTTTCATGTTGCACCAAAAAGTATAAACTCGCTAATCTGACACACGTTGCCTTTTGATAGATATGTAGAGATAAATTTTCAAACATGGGCCAACCAACCTAACTACTTGTAGTAACTGGTAAGTGATCTTGAATAATTAATTAATTAATTGAAAAGTGAAAACCGAAGCCATCTTGTGTTAAATGCCACCGCCTTTATTTAGCATTAAAAATAGGATTATCTCAGTTGAGATGATGATAAACTAAAACCTCTTATATTTGATTTTAGCCAGCACCACACGTGAATCTTGATTTTTTCAAGCATAAGAGACAATTTTGATACCTTTTGACCAAAATTTTGGTTGTTACATTCACTCCATTTAACCCAAATAAAAGCTGGTCAGATTACCCGAAAACATCATTTGAACATGTTTTTAGGGATCTGTAAACCACTTAATTGATTTACATGATATATACTATATAGGATCCTTTGAAAGGACACCAAAGACATCTAACGAATGCAAAATTGTGGTCCAACACTTCCAAAAAAAAATTACAATCAAAGAATGAGGGAATACTCAAATTCGTCCTTAAATTTTTACAAATTGGACAAAAACGTCCCCCAATTCATCGAAATGCACGCTTTGTCCCTGAATTTAAAAAACGTTCATCAAAATAGTCCTTCCGTCCAAATGCTCCGTTAGTACTGCTGAGTTGTCGTCCTGCATGTCCTGTTGTCTTGTACACGTGTCAACAAGGAAAGCCACGTGTACGAGGACCAATTTGATGAAAACGTTAAAAATTTCATTTTTACTTTTTAAATTCAATTTTTCATGTTTTTC
>Ga0315914_1000763_pt1 | contig 43605 bp, 17 predicted proteins | sample MpolenodulesMG_FD_203920 | JGI IMG/M metagenome (GOLD analysis project Ga0315914, IMG submission 203920) | Medicago polymorpha root nodule microbial communities from Los Angeles, California, United States - elongated nodules | ecosystem: Host-associated > Plants > Roots > Nodule | place: USA... | reverse complement strand
TTTGTCTTCGTGAGGGGGAGAAATAAATATGTTCTGCACTCTTTTTCCCTTCACCTAGGTTTTATCCCATTGGGTTTTCCTGGTAAGGTTTTTAATGAGGCAGTTCACACTCAAAAGGATATTGTACTTTTTTCCTTCACTGAATTTTTTTTTTCCACTAGGTTTTTATTTTAGTAAGGTTTTTAATGAGGCATATCCTCAATGGACATCCAAGGGAGAGTGTTACAAATATTAATAGTGGATGTCCAAATAGCAAACAGGTTAATGAGCCACACCATTAGGTTATTGGGCTTAGTTTATATGCTACTCTATTTCCCTATAAATAAAGTTCATTGTAACATTCAGAGATAGATTGATGAATAAAAATACTTCTCCATATTCTCTCTTCTTCTCCTTCTCTCTATTACTATCTCTATTTACTTATTTTATAACAAACATTGATTTTTCGGAAGGGTTAAATATGTTTTTGGTCTCTATAAATATATCAACTTTTCGTTTTAGTCCTCTAAAATTTCCTTCAACTTTTGGTCCCTTAAAAAAAATTTATCTTCACTTTTGGTCCCTCTTTTAAAGTAAACTCATGTAGAATTAATATTTTTGAATTAATATACACAAGTTAACGAATGAAAAATGTAATTTTTGAAATTTGTTGAAATGTGCACCAACTTTGAATTTTTGCAAATGTACTAACACAAATATTTCAATTTTCAATGCATTGATTACATATATTTTCATGAAAAGTCACCCTCTAAATGTCTTAAAGAGTATCGTCAAAGCACTAACATTTTCCTTAATTGAATGCACAAAACTTAAAATCTAATTTTGAGGTCCTTAACATGTGCCACAAAAACACAAGTTAGCATGACCCTACCAATTAATGACTTCTACCTCGATAATTAATGTATACAAGTAAAACCAAACTGAGTCTTGTTAACCAGTGCCCCAGAGACACTAGTTAAGGAAGCACTCGTTAACATTCTCCAAACTATATGAAGTATTAGTTTTCAACACTTAATTTTATTGGATGAGCTATTTACATTCTATTAGTATGTTTAAGTTCCTTCGTACCAGACATCCAATAAAATATTGAACGAGTGTTGAAACTTATCTTCACTCTTAGCATCCTTCATACTACATGATGTAAACATGATGTCGAGAATATACTTTGACAATGAAGAGTTTAAGGAAGAATTTGTCATGGTTAAACTAGTGCTTTTAAGAGGAAGGTTTTACAAACAAATCCTTTGGTAGGTTTCATTTTTGTCTACAAAATGAAGTAGTCTATGGGTATAAAGTAAAATTATTAAGAACAAAAACATTCTAAACGAAACAGAGTTGTGGAACATAAAATAGACCACAAGCCCCTCCAAGAATTTAGCTAGCTTGGTTTTCAATCATCAGGTTAATGAACCCATTTGACTCGTTAAACGTTAACCTCCAACAAAGATTCCAAAATTCCATTGATGGTTCTATTATTCACCATAAAACCAAATTTCAGATTCATAAATAACTGAAGTGAACACAAATTCGAAAATATTTTAAGCATAAATCATTTTCACAATTTTATTACTCTGTCTCTATTCATGAGAGTAACCTAATATATTTTCAAATTTAAAAATTCGATTTTATGTTGTATATGTTTGGTGAATAGTACTGGAAAATTGTTGTCAAAATCCAAATCAGAAAGACAGATGTTGTTAATGTCGAGGAGCTTAGTTGTAGTGATTGATTATCTACTTTGCAGTGTGCATCAATATCATCTATAACAACAAGATGAAGAATAACATAAACGCAAACACCAATTAAGTAAAAATCCCTAATTTTGTAGAAAAAAGTCCCTAATTTCGGACACAACAAAAACCCCGAAAACAATTCCACAACACAAATATATTACACATGGTCTTAATTGCATAACCAAATAATACAATTAGATTCGTGTAAAAAAATCTGAAATCTAAAAACCCTAATAAGGGAGATATGAAACTGAGAAGAAGCATGGAATTATATTAGAATAAAAATAGTTAAAAAAAAAAGAATAAAAGTGTGAAGAAAAGCTCAGATAAATGTGTGGAAGGTTAAATTCCCAGACCTTACAAAAAGGCCTCATAATGAGCTGGGATACACATTGTCATCATAGCAACAAAACAAAAACAAAAAAATGAACCAGTGAATTTCTTTAATCAGGGAAATCCGATAGAGAAGAAAAGAGATCTAAGAAAATAGAAAGAGAAACGCTCTCCATCGTAATTTCCTCGATTAAAAATATTTAATGGATCAAAAGAAACACAAGGCAGCTAGCTAATAGCTATGGTATGAGGCAAGTCAGAATGGCCAGTGGGGTATTTAAAGAGAGTTTGTATTCCTAGGGTTACATATGGATCTTCTGTGACAACAAAACCCGTTCTATTCTTTTCTAGGCCCAAATCGTTTTCAAATATAAAAGGCTTTTTCACAAACCCCATTTTACTCCTACTACTATTTTCATTTTCATTTTTTTTTTCTTTAAGAAGAAATAATATGTACTCTTGCTGCTCCAAATTTCATTTATCCAAATATATCAATTACAGTAAATCTCAAAACGTTAAGGTTTTTAAAACGGTAGTTTAGTTTCTATGCAATTTTATTTTTTATTTTTAGAGGGTTTTGCAATTTATTTGTTCACTTTTCAATCACATATTCTCACTATGATTTTTTTAATATATTTTAGTTTCTATGCAATTTTATTTTTTGTTTTTAGTCTCTATAACTGTTTTAAGACCTAAAAATAAATATTAGTAATTTTTTTTATTTATAAAATTACAAGTTTTTAGTCTCTATAAATAAATCAAAAGTCCTCTCAATTTTTTTAAAGTAAATAGATCTTTTTTAGGGATAAAAGTAGACAGTCTGGTAATTCTTAGGTATTGAATAATAGATAAATGTGACCAAAAGCCAAAAGAAAGTAACCGTGTGAATACACTTTTTTGCCTATGAAATCTAGATATTTGATATGATGCAGATACAATACGATTGAAATTATTATTTTTAACTTACATATATATGATTGAATTTTTTACCCATGATTACAAACATAGCTTAGATGCTGAGTCTTGCTATCTAAAGGATGTTAATATCACGGTTAAAAAAAGTACTAATTATTAATCAACTTAAAATGCTGCTTGTTGCTGCTTCACAGCCAATTAAAATCAAGTCAACCAGTATATGCATGATTTTTATAAAGGATGTTAATATCACGGTTAAAAAAAGTACTAATTATTAATCAACTTAAAATGCTGCTTGTTGCTGCTTCACAGCCAATTAAAATCAAGTCAACCAGTATATGCATGATTTTTATAGTTTAAAATTTTTTGAGAGGCGTTTATTAATATATCCCATTTTAATTTCTTCAAAAAAAAAAAATCTTGATTTGTTTACTGGTTCAAACGGTCAATCACATTTTTAATCTGATTAGGTGTAAGTAATTGGAACAATACACAATCAATAACTTATCTTGCAAGTCTCCCCGTGCATACTATTTTTACTTTTGCATTTATATATCACGAGTTTTTTTTTTTTTTTACAAAGTATCACGAGTTATTTGTTGTTAAATTATAAGATTTATATGTTATTGATGACACTCAAACAATGTATTATATGCTACTCTCCTTACCTAAATTGTGGAAACATTATAGGCTAGAGCGGAAAAAGAAGAGAGATAAGACAAATTATCTTTGTGAAGGCTACATTGGGGAAAACCTAAAGTATATGAAGTATTTAGAAAAGAAAAGGACATTTTGGAGGAGAATTCTAAGAAAAAACTCTATGAAGAGCATGATGCCATTGTTAGGAACATTGCTTCTTCTATACTCAATATAGAGGCAAGAAAGTCCTTGTTTGTAAAAGAAAAACTCTCTCCATCGTAATTTCCTAAAAAATACAAAGAAAAACCTTTCAAACTTTTCTTTGCCCCATCGTAATATCCTTATCAAGAAAATTTAACGGAACAACATAACAAGCACCGAAGAGAGAGGATAAGGCTATTCAAGAATCCCAATCATGGGACAAATAAAGGTTTGAAAACGAGAAACCGAAACTATCTAATCTACAAGATGAGATAGAAAAAAAAGAAACTATCTAATTTAGTGCTTATTCGTCTCTCGCAATAGTCAATACCTACAAATTTATGAAAATTTCATAAATTGAGAGTTTTCAAAAAAGAAAAAATGAATGGTAAGGAACAATTTTTCCCTCAGGAAAATAGAACATATATACAAACAACCCTTGGAAAATACAAATTTGTTTTTTCAAAAAATTCAAAATATGAGTTTTCCATAACATATTTTATTCAAACAACTCAAACTTATTTGCTATTTTAAAAACAAAAAATATTTGAAAAGAGAAATGGTAATCTGAAACTCTTACATAATTGTGAGGGTATAGTGAACAACTTGATGATTTATAAAAAATTGCTCAATAAAGAATATTATTCATAGTTCGATTGATGAATTAAGGGACACCAAAAAAGTTTTAAGCATAAATTCAAAGATGAACTCTGAAAGTAAACTTACTCCCATCCAAAAAAAATCAAAAACCATGTAAGAATATTACGGCACATAAGTTGTAGGCCTTAGTTCAATTCCATCAACAATCAACCCACCTTTCAAGTGCACACCTTTGACTTCTTTGAGACACATTCTCACCTCTTGAACTTGAACTTTTCCAGTGTAGAAACTCCCTAACTCAATCTCCAACCATTCATCATTGTGCTCACAATTGCAAGGACAAGAAGCTTTCCCGTTTCTTTTGCAGTGTGAACGAATGTAGACATTTTCTTGTGATTTGTAATTACCAACCTCAATAGACACCTCTGATGGTAATGAGTCTAACCCATAAGCACGATCCGCAATTTTCACTTTTAGATATGCTCCATACATTGTCTTTGGAGATAACATTTCACTGTTTATGCTACCCTTGATTTCTAGCCAGCAAATGGTTCTGAGTTCAGCAGCTTCTGCAAACCTATACACAAAACCCAAATAAGGGGTATGAATTTGTTACAAATTGTTCACTAATTTTCAATCACAAATTGTACCCATCTTCCCCGTATAATAAATTGGTTAACTATGTTTTTTCTTTTTATAATGTCATATAATTTATAAAATTAAGAGGACTAGAAGCCACTATTGTAATTTTTAGGTATAAAAAAGTAAATACAATCATACATCAATTTAAAATAAAATTATAATTAATCATCCCTTAAAAAAATTAAAATAATTATAGAGGCTAAAAAAAAAATTGAGCAACTAATATAAGTATTTTAAGACTACATGTGTGCAAGTAAGGGGACAAATTTGATTATTTTTTGTGTGAGTTGAGGTTGCTGTCTCAGCCATAGAATATAAAAAGAAAAATGAACACTTGTTAATTAGAGAAGTAGGACAATATCCACAAACCTTGAGCCTTGAACTTGTTTCCAAGACCAATACAAAGGGGTGTTTCCAAATGTAATTGAAAGTTGTCTTGCACTCAACAAGTAACATATTTTGCCTGTTGATTTCTCAATTGAGAACATCTGTTTCATGACAAAATATCATTAAAATAAAAATAAACGTAAATGTTCTTGCTTTCCCATTTCATTGTGTCACTTTTAAAGATCAGTTCCTAAAATATCTCCACAAATATCTATGTGATGTGATTTGATTGGATGCATGTGTAGAATTTTTGTTCTTAGTACATGGCAACTAAACGCTTAATATTGTTGTATATAAATCGTGAAACAAGTGAAGTTTTCGTTTTGCACAAATATCGAATGAGAACTCATGATTTTGTCACATAAAACAAAAATTCTTAATCGGTGACTTATGTATCCACAAGCAGCGGAGCAAATATGAATTTAGATTCATATTAGTACAATCCTACATATATGAATTAATTATATTCATATTTGCTCCCCCGCCTAAGCACACACAAGCAAACCTTAAGTTAACAATGATTGCATTAATATTGCAATTTTTTATCATGTGCTCCCGATGTGTAAGACATTGAATATGTATACATGTTTTAGTCGAGATTTAAATATTAATTCGTCATATTATAGGAGTCTAGCTCATCTTGTTAGACTCTTATTGTATATTTATACACTCTTTCTTTCTTTCTCGGCTGTTTTTGTCCGAAAATAAAAACATTGGGATACAAAATAATTGTAGAGATATCATTCCTCAACCATCCATCCCTTCTCTCCATTATTTAAAATTCAACACAATTCGTGTATTTTGAATAGTCACAGTTAGGCATTAAACATGTTAGGCATTAAACATGTCAGACAAGTATACGATATTTTCTCCAAAATTATTTTTTATGAATAACGAATATTCTTAATGCACTTTTTTTTTTGTTTACTTAATGCACTTATTATTAGTGGTTAAAAAACACCGACATAACATAGCACAAAAACATATATCAATAGTATACTAACATTGTCATTAAAAGCAAAAAAGAAAAAAAAAACAAAGTACTATCAAATGAGCATGTGTTGTTGAAAATCACCTTGTTAACGTCGTCAATTAGTTGCGGTTTACATAACCTGGCAAATAGTTCTTTCTTTGAGGAACACGGCAACGGGGGATCCACCAACCTAGAAATAATTTCTTGATAATTATGTGGCAAAAATTTCTCCCACAGAAAATCTGAATCAGCCATGGATTGCACAACCGAGGAGATTAGAGAAACCCTGCACACATCAAGAGGTGATGTAAATGACAAAATGTGTGCAAAACAATCTTCAGGCAGAAGTTCCATACTATATTATTTTTTCACTAATGTTGAAAACTTTGAAAAGAATTCAAGGTGCTTTGATTTCTATATTGGCAACTCAACTGATTATGCTTTTATTTATATATTACGATAAATGCTTTGTGTGACGGGGTCCATATATACATATCACTAGTATGACGACATATTGTTTTTAATATGCAGGAGGATGTCAACATGGAGCCAAATCATGTGCACATCTAAAATAAGATTGCCATTTTCCCTAATTTAGAACCGAATCAATGAATAAGAATGCCACTCACCCAAAAAAGTCTACACCTTCTGTCAAACTATAACAAGTAAATGAAGTCATTTTTGTTATGATACTGATAAAGAATTCTAAATCATTGATTCAGATTAATGCATGAGACATATTTCCATCATATACTATATTACTATTTGTTTAGGATGATGTATATATTTAGATTGTCAAAAACAAAAGATAATGGTTAAACTTCTTTAAAAAAAAAAAGATAATTGTTAAGAATGGATTAAAAAAAGACAATGGTTAAAATTGGGTAGGGATTAAATTTGAAATGAAGTTACATTTGGTCCAAACATGATAGTATCCGTTGGAAAAAACTTGAATTCTAACACAATATCTGAACATTTTTTTTTATTAATTTAACCATCACACATTAATTTTTTAAATATTTGTTCTTTGTGTTAGATGCCGAGTTTTTAAAAATTACTTTTTGAATATTTAAACTTAGTATTCTAACTCAGAATTGTCATATAAAGTTAGATTCTCTAAATTTCGTGTTAAATCTCAAAATAGAACTTAATCTCATTGATTAAGTATGTACAACTAATTTAATAGTGAAAATATATCATTATATTTTTATGAAATTAAATGAAAAAATTATATTTTTCGTGTACAATTTTTTTTCCAACCAATTGTGATTTAGATCTTGACATTGAATAAGTACTTTAAGATATCCTCAAATAGATGTCTAAGATTTCCCTCAGCTTAGATTCTTTGAATTCTTATTGAGACCGGTCCTTAAATAGACAAAAGTAATATCTTATTTTATAAAGAGAAATGATATTTGAACATCCATTTTGTGATAACTTTCTCTCTCATACTCACATTATTTTTACTTTATATTTCTATTGTTTTGGTTTTCGTGCAAACACCTACTTTTTTCTTTGTAAATTATGGTTGTCACAAAAATTGCCAACCAAATGGTTGTTCAAATAACACTCCTCTTTTATAAAAGTTTGAACTTGAATGATCTAAAGAGTCAAACTCGTTTTTTTCTAAGAGAAATTCAAGTCAAAATGGGCTTGGCAACTCTACCAACATGGGAGCATCATGCTTTCTCTCGTGTACTAGTTTACAATATACTCCTTCCGTCCCTTAATACTTGACACAGTTGACTTTATTACGCATGTCAATGCATAATTTTGAGTTTAAAACATTAGAAAAAATTATGAAAATTTGATATTTTGAAAATATTCATCGAGACAAATCTAACGACATCTTATATGATATTATTTATCTTTGTATATTTATAGAAAAATATGGTCAAAGTAAGTTATGTGAAAGTTACACATTTTCAAATGGATCATCTATTACAGGACGGAGGGAGTACTAATTATAGAGAAACCGTAAAGTAATGTATGCATCAAAGATCAAACAGGTACTCTCTTAATTAACCAAGCAAATTAAGAATATACAATATTGTTGATTTTCCCCTCTAAACTATACACACTAAATATTATGTATGTTTGGGCCTCACTTCAATACCTTCAAGAACAAGTCCTCCCTTCAACTGATGACCAATTTCCATGAGACTCATTCTAATCTCCTCGTCGCCTTCACCACTGAAAAACTCCCCAATTTCAATCTCCATCCACCCATCTTCTCTCTTAGATGGTACTTGAATATTTCCTCCATCTTCTTGTTCTTGAGCCACTCTATTTCTTCTGTTCCCGTAAAATAGTGTCTCCATATTACGTTTGTTCTCATCTTTATTGCACAAATATGCTTTCCCTCTATTCACTTTGTTTCCTAACACAATTGAAACTTCTGAAGGAGTAGAGTCAAGTCCGTACGCTCTATGAGAGCTTTTCATTACAAGATATGCTGCATATGATGTGTTTGGCGTTAGAATCCTCGTTCTAATTTTGCCTTCTATTTCTAACCAGTTCACTGTTCTCAGTTCTGCCACCTCTGGAAATCTGCAAAAATTAATTTAATTTTTGTTTACTATCAGGGAGTATACAAATCAACATACTCATTTTACGCAATAATTTTGTATCCTCTAAATTACCACCTCTTCTAATAAATTAAAATCTTTGTATGGTATTTAAAATGGATTTGATTGCTATACATTTGATGATAATGCAAGATTTTTTTACACATTTGATCAAGGGTTAATAGGTCTTTACCCCCTGCAATATAGGTTATTTCCGGTTTTCCCCCTTATAAAATTATTTTTTTGATTTACCCCCTGTAAAATATTTTTGTTTTGATTTACCCCATAATAGGTCAAACAAAAACCAATTATATTTTTTTTTCAAGAAATTTTCGTTTTTTTTTACTATTAGGGGTAAATCAAAAAGATTATTTTACAGGGGGAAACCGAAAATGACATATATTACAGGGGGTAAAGACCTATTAACCCTTTAATCAACTGCGAGTCATAAAATTATGAAAAAGTGATCAATTTAGTATCAGCAAAAATAAAAACTTTAATCATAAATACTGTTAAAATCAGACATTAAACGACATGTATCGTGCAGTCGTACAAAAAACTTGCACATTTTTTTTGGGTAAATATTCATTTTTTATCTTGAATTTGTAACGACTAACCACAATAATCTTGAATGTAGTGAAATTATAAAATAGTATATGATTATACACTCTACTAATCAAAATAGTCTCTGACGAAAACAAATAATTCAATTTTCGATCAAAAAATGCTTGCATCTTTCATACCTACTCTATATTCTAACCCTCTGTGTTAACCCACCGGGCTAGGCTTCAACCCTCCAAGAACTCCTAGGCCATGACGATATAAAAAGTAGTTTAACATCATGAATTATTTTGACTAAAGCGCACAATCATAGACAATTTTGTAATTTTGCTACATTAAAAGACTATTATGATCCCTCGTTGCACATTCAAGAACGAAAATGAACATTTGCATTTTTTTTTATCTCAACCTCTAGTGGAAACGCATTCTATTAATACAAAATTTAATTGGAGTTATAGAAATTTTAACTAATGATTATTCTAGTTAGTTACATTTAAAAAAAAATTAGTACTTTCTTTTTTTGAAATTCTAGTTAGTTACTTGTAAAAAAAAAAAATGTTGGTTAATTGACATTGTAAGATAAAGTTGAGTTGACTTGAAGCTAATAAGAGAAATACCTTGATTCAGGGGATGATTTCCAACTCCAGAACATTGGGTCGATGCTCCACGCTATTGACAACTCCCTTGCTGATAACATATAACATTTTTTACCCGAAAATTTCTCCAATTTGAAACTCTGTATTCATTCACATGACAGAACATATTAAAATTAACAAAAACTAAATTAACGTTAGTTAGAAGCAAATAACATCGTAATATCTGGTAAATTACCTTATTGCCACCGTCAAGAAGAAGGGGACGACAAAATGAACAAAAGAGTTGCTTGTATGAAGAGATGAATTTGAAAGAGAATTGATTCACAGCTCTTGAGACAATGTCCTCGTAATCAGAGGGTAAAAAGGTCTTCCAAACCAAGTCAGAATTTGCAACTGAGACAAAGGTGTTGGAGACCAATGAAAATCTACATGCATCTTGTGGTGATGTATGTGACAAGATTGCAGAGACACAATCCTCCGGCAATGAAACTATTGATGCAGTGGAATTCATTTTGTTTCTTGGTTGTACGATGGTATTTATGTTTGTATTTTGTTTTATGCTTAAGCGGTGGAATAAAAATTAGGGAGAAGAAAACTGAGAGGTTGTGGGTTTTCCAAAAGTGGTGTTAAATTTGGGGTTGAATTTTAATTATCTTTATATGTAATGTAGTCATGACATGACATATGTTGGCGAGTAGCCAGGGCAATTTGCACATGCCTGCCAGCCAGCTATATTAAATTGGTATTTTGATTTGTAATAGCCATCTTTAGATAGTCAAATATTTGAGTGTTGACATTATGATTTATTTTATTTTTTTTGAAGAATTTGGCATTATGATATACTACTATTCAATTCAATAAGTGTGCATTCAATAAACACATCGTTTATCTTTTTATGGATAAATAAACACGTCGTTTATATCTAAACATCTTATAATTAAAATTTAATTTAGATAACACCGACTTTTTAAAACTGAGGACTTGAGGAGGTTAAGAATAGTGGCAACAAAAAGTGTTTGGTAGATCAGAACTATAATAAAAGTATGATAATATCTGTTTTGAATCAATACGACACTTTGATGATAAAATCAATCCCAACATAACGAGTATACGAGCATAAAAATGAGAGATACTTGAATTATGACGAATCGTATTCTTTTTATGGTAAGTGAGAAGGGCTACTAAAGCTCCTTCATAAGTCTTATGTCTTTGAACCATATGATAACATATATTTATTATGTCGGACTAACATCATAATATGACAAACACTTTTATATGAGTAACTCTATCTACCATTTGTTGATGGATAATGTAGTTACCATCTTATGCTAAATTGATCATTTGGCTCGACATTCTATCAAAAGAAAAATTACGTATGTCTTTACTATTTTTATTTTTTTGGATATAACTACAAAATCCTTAAAATAATTATCCTTAGAGGCATACTATTTTTTAAGCAATATATACTTCCCAGATAACTTGCACAGCAACAAAACTAAGGATCAAAATCCAAACAGATTTAAAGCCATGGGACTTTTCAATTGGCTATGGTCATGGTCAATTCGTGCGAGTGGAATCAAATTGCGTTTTTTTTGTGGTGGTCGGGGTTTGAACCTCAAACCTTACATATATTATGCATTATCCTTATCAATTGAGTTAAACTCACGAGAACAATCAATCAAGTTGTGTTTGCGCACACAGCTGCCGTACAGGTATTTTGACATTTTTTTTAATTATACTTTAATTCAGTCTTATCAACACAATTATTTATATATCTTGTGTTATTCTATATGCAGTCAAATATGGAACATTGATAAGATGGCTGATGTCGATCTATTATATGCTTGTTTGTGTATTTTGAACTAGTAATTATGAGCGTTCTATATGTAGTCAAATGAGGTAGCTGACGTCTCACTCTATGAAAAGTTGAAAACTATGCTTGTTTGTGTATTTTGAACGGATTATAAACATTTTGTCAACGCTGCATGTGGTTCCTCAAATGCAACCCAAATTAACTAGACAAACTATCACGCGGCGGTTTATTAGCTACAACCACATGATAATGCTTTGAATCTCATCCCATCTCATTAGAAGGAAGACTGAAAAGCTTGATTTTTGGTTGGCTACTGCCCCATCCTTGAGGCGACCAGTAGGGTCCGTGAGGCGGATGATCAATTCATTTTTCAGGTGTTTTGCACTCAGTATATGACTTTTCTTTGTAGATGCACGTTAGTGGCATGAGCTTAGTTTAGGCTAACTTAACAAGGGTTGTTAGGTGATGAATTTGAACTAGAAATATTGAAAATTGATAATGACTTGGACTTTGTTTAAGAGAAATTTGATGAGTTTTATAGGTTATATGATAAAAGGCATACCGTATGTGTGTGTATGGAAGTTAACCAACAATGTCAACAAAACGATACACTATGGAGACCTTGTGTGTTATGCGCTGGTTAAGGCGGAATAAGTGCAAAGACTCGGAATCAAGGTCCTTCAGGAAAGCAATTGTGAGAAAGAAAAAATTAGACTTTGAAACTTGTGAGACTACCTAAAAATCCAAAGGTAGATGGATACAAAGAAAACTTTAAGAATGCAGAAGATATTCTGAGGATAGAAGAAGTTCCCATATGACTTGTGGGATTACCTAAAAAGTCAATGGTAATTGGAGGCAATGGGATCTTCAAGCGGATGGAGAGGCATACTCTAGAGCTCGGGGAGGCAATGGTGAAACATGAGAAGTTACCTAAAAATAATAGAGTAGTTGGATACAAGTTCTACAAGAAAGTGAAATGCATTATGAGGATTGAAGACATGCATAAAGGTTAATCTTGTGGAACTACATATTGAAGTTGGATGTAAAGAGAAGATTGAGACTTGGAAGCTTGTGGGACTAGCGAAGGTGGTTGGGTTCAACTTGAGGTTGGTGCCTGGATCAAGGTTATGATGGAGAGAGCAACAATGTGGTTAATAGTTAAATTAACATCATCGCCAGTTTGAAGCCAATGTGGATAATTGATGTGATTATGCTCGCAGATCAAATGGAAGATTGGAAAGCTAGTTTTTTAGTTAGTTACTGCCCTACTCGCGAGGCCCACGATAAGGACGCGAGATGGGTGTCATTTGATGTTTTCAGGTGTCTTGCGCTGCCTAACCCCAAGGCGAACAACTCTTGTAAATTGGGGCTTTAATTGTCCATGATATGAGCAAGGCAGGTGACTTAATTATAAAAGCACTACTTAAACAATTTTCACTTGATTTATAGAAAATGGGGACCAAAATAGGAGACTCCTATGAAACTTAAGGGCTAAGTTTTGGCGTCTTTTGGGTTGGCCAACACCTTGAAGAGTGAAAATTATTGAATGAATGAAATAGGGGAAATGATAGAAATTGGAGATTGCTCTTGGTGAGTAATGGGTAACAATTTTTTGGTCACTTTTGTAACTCTTTTTTCTCACAAGAATAGATTGAAAAAAGGTAGAAGTTAGGGTTATTATTTGAGAGCTAGTATTGAAGCCAATTTCTTGAAAATCTTTGCTATCTCTTGTAAAGATACATTGACGGTGGATCAGAGAGGTGTTGTCACTCAGAGGTCCGAGTAACCAAATCTTGGTGTATTTGTTCCTATACTTTCTTTATCATGTTGTCTTTTCTTTGATTGTGGTTTTGCTTTACACATAATTGCATGTTGTTGTTATTTTAATTATTGGTTGACATTGATGTTTGTTCGATACATCTAAGTTTACTTGTGTGTTTTGAGTTCGAATTTACAACAATTGTCGTCCACTATAGATTAAGCGGTCCAATTACTCAAGTGAGTAACATAACTACAAAAGCATGCATGATTCAAATGAAGTGTATGAAAGCTCTTAAGGGTGGCACGTTGTAGTACAATGGCTATTGTAAGCACATATTCATCTATCATAACCAAAATTAAGTTTTTATCAATAAAATAATATCATCAATTTATAACAAACTACGGTCCACCAATAGTCCTTTTTTCACGTTTTCTTTTTATTTAGGTCCACATTAAGGGTGGCTACAAAGGAGCACTTTCACGACCCTACTCAAGAGTAGTACTACTAGCTTGAGCCTGGTGATAAGGTTCAGTTTGTGGAGCCTTAGCAGCTTGGTGTGCCAACACCCCTACCAACACCTGCTACTTTTCCTTGGGGCATTTCAGGTCCATCTCTACTGCCGCCATTTGCTAAACATGTTACTTACAGGATTCAGGTTGACGCTGATGTAGGGTCATCATTATATTACTTTATCGTTCAAAATTTTGTTTTGTGTTAGTATTTCAGAGTCACACTCGTGTGTGTAAGGCTATCAGATATGGGAGGAAGATTGGTATCCTTAGTAGTGTCATGCTTATCCCTTTGTAAGAGAGGTGGCTTGAGGAGACCATCAGCTTCCATCTGTCTATTGGGGAGATGACCATCACGCTAGATGATGACGTGTTTTTTACACATCGTCATCGAAGGAAAAATGATGGATCACGAGGACAAAATCGACGAGGTGACAGATGTCTAGTTGATGACTCAGTTTCTTGGTGTGGTCGAGGGTCGTACAATTGAGGAGTTTGAGAAACAGTGGGGTACTTTTAATTAATACTCCCTTTCTTGAGCAAGTATATGAGGACCACCTCAGTGTGGCAACTCACTTGGAGAATGCAGCTGGACGGAAGGAGAAGAGAAATAACCGAAGGCAATGGTGCGTGAGGGCTTTTTCGCTCTCTCTCGGCGGATGTACCATATTTACCAGCAAGAACAGCAAACTCATTGACCTTGCATGCCTTAATGCGATGAGGGATTTGTGCAGTATAAATGAGTGGACATGGGATGGATGACACTGACTTATTTGAGGCTACCAACGCTATAATGGGCTCCATTGGCGGATACTTGACCCTACTTGAGATAATAATTTATTCATTTTTATCTTTTTTGCATATCTTATTATAATATATGTTAATATAAATGTGTTTGTTTGCGTTTTCGAGCATGAGCTCTGGAGCATTTCAAAAACTTGTTTACATGGTTGCTTAATCCCCTGTACACCCCAGACTTGGTGCGTGCTGCTCGCTTTGTTCCCAAGAAGGGCCACAAAGATTCACGACCCTACAGAGTCAGCCTTGACCGCCTGGTCGTGGACGACACCGTATTCAACCAATGTCATGATCATCAGGAGGTATGGGCCTTTTAGGAGATGTCGCGTCATTTTTCGGAGATCAAGGCTGTTTGATTAACGTTTGACTTGTTTTTTATTTCACGACTGAACATTTAATTTTTTATAAGAAAAGGGGGGAAATCAAAGGGAGATCAAGGCTATTTGATTTGTTTTGTGTTTTTTTATTAGTTTTGAAAAAGGTTTTAAAATAAAAGCCAAGTGACAAATAAATTTGTTTGGGTTTTTAATATTGAAAAAAAAAACGGAGTCACTTGATTTTTGAATCAAGGTTTATTGTGAAAATATTTTGTATTTTGTGGTGACGTTGGATAAGCATAAAACGATAAAAGACACACACACCCACACTCTTTTATTTAGGATTTACATTGGCCGCCTGGAATACATTCTATGGTCTGCGGAATAAAGTAAATGACACAAAATAAATATGCATGATTTACATTAAGCCTAAACTTACATTCTAAAATCCATGCCATAAAATGATAATTAAAATGCTAATAGTAAAAATGAAATGTAATGAACAGAAATAAAATGACCTAAAACGTAAAACGCAGCAAAATTAAAATGCAATAATGAAAAAAAATGCACGAGAGAATGAAACAAGATATAGTAAAAAAAAAAAATGAATGCAGGGGTGCAGCAGTATTACAGGGGGGTGCAGAATAAATAAGGAAGTTGGGCTTTTAGAAGGTTAGAGGCGTGCACATGGGCCTAAGGAAATCAGCACGGATCGGTGCAGGCCGCTAATGGAGATCTGAGGGCCGAGAGATGTGACGGTTCACAGTACTAATATGCACTTCCATGCATTAGAACAGAGGGCACCTATAAATAGGCGTAAACCCTCTCTCTCCTTCATTTCAGAATTTTTTTCTCTTTCTTCTATCAAAACAGAGAGCAAAGAGCTCTCTTCTCTCTCCTAAGTTCTTCTCTCGCCGGTGAAGGTAGTAGGGGGGTTCCGGCGGTGGTTTGCCGGCCGGTACGGCGGAGCACCACGTCGGAACCCTAAAAAAAATTTAAAAAAAATATTCTTTCCTCTACTACTCCTTTTTTGGTTCTATTTCTACACTTAGAAATTTCCAAAATACTTAAACACAAACCCTAGATCTAAACAAGTAAGGAAATGAGAATCTACCTTTTGATTTGAACCGTTTTTTGTGACAATTTGGTTCGATTTGCGTCCGTCTGGTGTTTCTGGTTTCCGATACGACGCTGTTTCTTGATGCCGGTATTTTGTACGGTTTCGGATTCCTTCTGGTGTTTGAGAATGCTCTTTTTCTCTGTATGTTCTGTGTGCGGTTTGGATCGTCTGGACTGTTGTTCGTCACGGTCGGCTTATGTTGTGGTGTTGTGATTGTCGACTGTTCGTCACGGTCGGCTTATGTTGTAGGGTTTTTATTACGGCTCTGTGTGATTGTGTGTTGTGATTCTGTGCTTGCAGGTTTACTGGTGTTCGTTTCTGTGAATTTTGGCGGAGTTTGCGGTTGAGCTGGTTCCATCGTTGCCGTTGCGGTTACGTGGCTGGTACGATCTGAAATGGTGGCTTTGTGGATCTGACGTGATGATGACGATTGGTGATTGTGTTCGAATTTGGTTACTAATATATTGGTGTTGAAATGATGATTCTGATGTCGATGAATTTGTGTTGAGTTGGTTGGATAAATGGTTTAGATGTTGTTTTGTGTTAGTAAGGTTTTGGTTCGTGGAACTGTGTTGTGAGGGTGAATAGGTTTTGAGACTTGGTTGTTCGTGAAACTGGTTTGGTTGTGAAAGATTGTTGTTATTGTGTGTGTTGTTTGGTTTGGAAAAATAGCGATAGAAAGATGAAAATTCTTGTGAATCGTGTTTCTGTTTTGCAGGTAATTGGTGATTTTTTTGTTTTTGGCCCCTTTAATGTTGATTTGCAGGTTGAATTTATCATAGTTTTAAAACTTGGCTCGGTCGTACTGGGTCACTGAGTTAATATTCGAACCACTGGATCGGATTAAACCGAATAACTCGATTAGATGACTCGGTCTTAAGACTAATTTTTTTATAGATATTTAACCAAATTAAATTGGATTGAATAGATGACTCGGCCACTTAAAAACTAAAAAAAAGACATGTAATATGTATATTAATATTTATATAGCTATATTTTGTCATGAAATAAATTTTTATATAGATGTTATACTAATATATAAGATGTTATACTAATATTATTGTTTAAATATTATATTTAATAATAATGTTCCCTTTTTTTTTCAAAAAAAACTAGCGTTCCCTTTTTAAAAGAAAATAAACGTTGTGTTATATTCCCTTCTAATATTAAAATGTAATATACTTACATATATAATATATTTTATTTGATAACCAGATATGAAATTGTTGCAGTGGTTAAGTTTCTAGCTATTCATTTTGATGTATGTGGTTCGATTCTTATTGTCCTCACTTTTTCATATTGTGGATTTTCTACAAAGTCAAAAATGTTGATGTTGAAGCATTAATCCGCATTAATTGTTGAAGCATTAAACCGTATTAATTGGTCCATTAATGGAGCAATAATCGGTATTAATCCTTCCCTAATGACTAATTATGAGAATAAAATATTAAACCGGGTTGGCTCAGAAAATCGGCCGAGTCATTGGTTTTAGCCGGTTTTTGATGAGTCAAAACGGTTTTCACCGGTTTAAATGCATAACCGATCTGACATGTGGCTTGAACCGGCATACCCACTGGTTCCTGGTCGGACCGGTTCGACCGGTCGGTCCGAGCTGGATTTTAAAACTATGGAATTTATAGTGCTAGGTTTGGGGACTTAGGGTTTGTTAAAGAGCAGCAAAAGATGTGGCTTGGGGAGGAGGAAAGCAAGCTATGAACAAATTTGCGTGCAAAAGAGGCGTGTGTGAGTTGTTGGATTGGGACAAATTTGGATGATTTTTTTTTGGATATGGACTGGAGAGTACTCGGACTTATCATTTGGACAAAAATAAATAAATAATCTTTATATATATAAATGTTAGATAGTCTGACCTAACCCTAATCCCGCCCTTTTTGGCGGGTCTAAATAAATTTTATGAAAAAAAGGTTTTGCAAGGAATCGAATCGGGTACCATGTGACTACACTTTACAATTTTCACCACTAAGCCACTTCCATTTTGATTGATATATTGTTGCTTCCAAAATTGATATGTCGTACTAAAACATTTTTTTTAGAGTCATATGCCCTAGCGGTTCTTTTTCTGATTGCAATTTCTTTTCATTATTAACAAAGAAGAAATTCAGGAACACAACTAGTAATATTATTTGGTAATAAAACAAAGTTAATAGCTTAAATTGATGTATTTTTTGCATTTTTTTATCCTTTTTGCAGTCGTTTCATAGCATAGTATTGAATGTATAATCAATATGATATTTATATTTTTCAAAACCTGTGCGATACCCGTGCATCACACGGGTTAGAGTCTAGTTAAATAAAAAAGAAGATAAAAATTAAAGGTAAAAAGAATGAGGTTAAAAAAATAAAAATAATAAAGAATGGAGATTAAAAATAAAATTAAATTAAAGTTAATTAAAAATTTAAATAAAGATGGAATTTAAAATTAAAATAAAGTAATAAAAAAAAGAAGAAGAGGGTCCGACTCGGAACCAAAAAATGAGGTATTTTAAAATATCTTTCTGCCGAATTTTTTTATGAAAAGTTACAGACTAATCCGGATCAGAGGACACGTGACAGTGAAACTTTAGTTCAAAAATTGGGATATGACAGGAGATATTTTGGTACTTTGGTTAGATTTTGGCTGAAAAAGGGAAGAAGTACAAACACTTGTCAAAGCAGGTGAAAAGGCAGTATAGTCATGTCCAGGATATTTTGAGACATTCGTTAGTTGTGCCTTCTTGTGGTGCAACCCATGTAGTTCAGGCTTTCTAGAATTTCATATTCACATCAGACAAGAGGCTCAACGAAGTTTGGTGGCGGTGGATCCATGGCAGCATCCACCGGGGTGCATTGCCTGATTCTATAAGGTTTCTCACCCTCGTGCTGCCACCCGTGGAGAGGTTTTAGGCACCACCAACTAGACAGACTAATTTGGAGGTCATCATTGAACATGATCATGCCATAGACTATCCCCTAACCCCAAGTATCATACAAGACTGTCTCAACATGGCGAATGAGATGTTGCGTGATAGGGATAAGTCAGTGATTTTCGTGATGTCGTCATGAGGATGAGGGATGCGATGATTTTGACCACTGTGTATCAGATATGCAGGAGGAGATGACAACTCGAGGGGAATTAATGTTATTTTTATTTGTTTTTGAAAGATGAAGATGAAGAGTGATAAATGATAATGGTGGATCTTCTTGATGTTGATGACAGTTAATTATTTTTTAATGATAGCTTATGTTTTAATATAATAGTAACTAAAAATAATGAAATGACAAACATGTAATCAAACTCACATATGTCGCGTATGCTCCAAGAGCGACGCATCACTAAAATTGATTGAGACAAAAAAAGCTATAAATAAAACTAATTAGAGCATCCATAACTCTTTTTTGGGTACGTAAATGAGTCTCACGTGTACACATAATTTATTTATAATTTTTTAACAGTAGCACCTAATAAATACTCAATCCTTCCAACCCAGATCTTACACAAATTTTTTAAATGGAATTCACCAATCTAACTATCAATAATTTTATACTATTACATTTCAATCTTTTAATACTAAAAAAGTGTGGATCCCATTTAAGATCGAAGATCTTAAATAAGACCCTGTGTTTTATAAACCCTAAAAAACAATCTTACTGATAGAGGTAACTAATAAGTATCAAATTTTAAATGATTAAGACTCCCCCGTTCTGGTAGGGAAGCCAAAACGGTGGTTTTTGGAACGAGGGACCAAAATTTCAAATAAGTTAAAATTGGTGGATCAAAAGATATTTAAGTAAGTTTTTTTTTTGGAGTGAATACCCAAATTTGTCCCTGGATTTTCAAAAATTGGACAAAAACATCCCCCAATTCATCGAAATGCACGCTTTGTCTCTTAATTTAACAAATGTCCATCAAAATAATCCTTCCGTCCAAATTCTCCGTTAGTGCTGCTGAGTTGTCGTCCTGCATGGCTTGTTGTCTTGTACATGTGTCTACAGGGACCAATTTGATTGAAACACACAAATTTTCAGTTGTACTTTTGAAATTCATTTTTTTACTTTTTCCAAATTTACCCTTGTAATACCTATACCTTTCCATTCCCTCATTTCAGTCAGAACATCAAACACGTTCCTGTCTGTTCTCCTTCCCGCTAAAACCTTCATCAGCATCATCTCCGTCGAGGAACGTTGCAAGAGATTCAGTTTTGATAGAAGATTTAGTCGTTTCATAAGGTAACGCCGTTTCTGTTCGTTTTCCATTCAGTCATGTTTGTTTTCGTTCGTTTTCTCCCTTTTGTGTCCGTTTTTTGTGATTTTCGTTTTGAGTTTTTAGGCATTTGTTTTCAACCTTAAACTTCAGTAGATGCTTGCTTTGATGTTCGTTTTTGTTTGCTTTGATTGCGTGTTTTAGATTACTGATATTAGGTTTTTGTGTTGAAGACGTAAAACATAAAAGTTTCATGTTTTTATGTTTGGTTACTAAGAATTATGAACATTATAGTAGTTGTGAACAAGATTAGTGGTTGATTAAAAAGGTTTATAAAAAGGGTTTATTTTTTACTGATGATTTGCATTTTTATGTTCTTTTGATTGTGATTATGACTGATGCATTGCAAAATCTCTAGGATGGAAGACAATATCACGTTAATCCCGCATCACGGTGGTTGTTTAGAGCGAGATGAGTATCGGAATGGTGATACTCCAATGCAAAGGTATCAGATAGAAAATAGCTACAAGGTGAAGGTGGATGTTGATCTGTTTAAGCAAACTTGCACTTGCAGATTTTGGCAGTTAACAAGTAAATGTTGCATTTTTAGACTTATTTTGTTGGTTTATATTTGATATACTTAGAATGCTGTAAATGTTGTAAATATTGGAATGTTGTATTTTACATTGGCTGTATTGTTAATTGTATTCACAGGAATGCCATTGTATGCATGCATGTTCAACACTTGCTCTGAGAGGCTTAAAGCCAGAAGAACATTGCCATGCTTGGCTGACCCTTGGGTCATATAGAACAACTTAGAACTACTTTATCCAACCAGTGAATTCTCAAATATATTGGGAACCAACTCCTTATGAAAAACCTGTGCCACCAAAGGCGAGAAGGGTTGCAGGAAGACCAAAGAAGAATAGGAGAAAAGATGACAATGAAGAACCTGTTAGTGAGAGTCAAATGAAGAGGACTTACAATGACACTCAATGTGGAATGTGTGGATGGATTGGTCATAACTTAAGAGGATGTAATAAGCAAGGTGTTGCTAGGAGACCAAAAGACTGGATTGATATTGAGCCAGAAGAAGAAAATGCTAGAGGGAATGCAGAAAATGTTGGAAATGTACCAGGAAATGCAGAAAATCATGTTGCTGAAAATGGTGGAGGTGCTGCAGAAAATGCTGGAAATATTAATCCTGAAAATGCTGTAGTTGGAAATGATGGACAAGTTGCACAAAATGTCAATGTTGGAAATGTTTTTGTTGGAAATGTTGCAATTCAAGGACAAAATGTTGTCAATGATGTTGCAAATGAAGCAGTGCTTAGACATGTATGAATGTTAAATTCTAAGGATCAATTTTCTAGTAAGTGTAGAAATTCAGGGACTAATTTGATTGAATGTTTTATTAAATAGGGACTGATATGATTGAAACTGTTGTTGCAGGGTGTTCCTGCAAGGAGATATAGCATTAGAGGTTCAGTTATTTCAAATGAGAGGCCTAAGCAAACACCAGTGAGGGGGCCTGCACCATCACATCCAACTGCTTCTGACGTTATTCGAGTGCCATATCCAAATTATGGTCCATCCGGTTCAGGTTAACCTAAGTTCATGGAGTTTATCTCAACCTAATTATGCTTTTTGGAATATTTTGCTTTGTTTACATTATGCCCCCTAGTTGGGTTCTTTTTGGCTATGTAATATTTAAGAAAATCCTCTATGACTTATGACTTGTTAATGCCCCATAGTTGGGTTGGTTTTGCCTATGTAATATTTCAAACTTAAGATATATGACTTGTTTAATGATATTTTCAAGGATGAAGTTGTGTGTTTTGTCATTTTTAATTCGTTTTCCGCAAATATATGCATCAAGGATCAACTTGGAAATATGTTTATATAATTCAAGAACTTATTTGATGGTTTTTGGAAATAATTCATGGATCGATTGGATAGCAAGTAAAAATTAATAGGGACTGTATTAGAAAATATTTTATGAAATCAATCAATTTCGTCCTTAATTTTTTTGTCATTAAACATCAATTTAGTCCATGCTTATGTGGCATCTGACATGACAACCCACCTGAGATGTTAACGGCCACGTCATCACTGTTAACGTCCCAAATGGATGTAGGGACTATTTTGATTGACGTTTGTTAAATTCGGGGATAAAAGGTGCATTTCAATAAATTAGGGGACGTTTTTATCCGATTCGTGAAAATTCAGAGATGAAGTTGGGTATTCACTTTTTTTTTCTTTCTTTCGTAAATCAAAGTTTAAACGGAAAGAAAAGCTCAGAGACCTCTGCTCTGCCCTCGCGGTGGTCGTGTACATTGGCCTCTACGTGAAGCCCTCTGTCCATTCTTCAGGTTTTCTTCTGTTACTTATCGACACATACACACTCTTTTAACATGCTTCCTATTTCAATTTCTCTACGTCTTCAACAACACTATCTATTTTCCCCGTTTTTTCACTTTGATTATCTAGTAGTGATTTATTTTACTTTTGGCTATATTTATTTGATTAATGCAGAATTGCAATTATATAACAGAAATGTATATGTGTATTACATGGAGAATACGGCCTTTTTGGATAAACAACTTAATTAATTGCTTATAGCACAAGCGCTTTTCATATAAGTGCTTATGCATACGTTTCTTTTTCAATGTTAGGCACCCCAAACCACCTTACGTCTCACGTTACTTATGCATATGTTATTTCTATAACAAAAAATAAAATAAAGTCAAATGTAGGCTATAAACTGTTTTTATAAGCTATTCTGGAGGGCTTATAGAAATAAGCTGAAAACAACTTATAGACATGTCATGAGTTGTTTCCATAAACTCTTTCAAACACTCAAAATTGTTTCTGTTAGTAGATAAGTTCAAATAAGCCAATCCAAACAAACCCTAAATAATTGGCTGGCAGATTGTTGAAACTACGGAGTATGGACAATTACCATACATTCGTACTCGTATGGTGTGCTCCAAGAGTTTGAGTAGCATAACAATTGAGCATTAACATGAATTCGAGCATTGTGAAATGTCATTGCATATGTTATTGTTAGATTAGTATAAAAGATATAATAAGATATTTTATAATGTTTGAATATTAATTATATTTTCCCGAATTGCAGGCTGGAATTTGAATTTTTTTAGCAGCAAGTGAAGCCTGATGGCATCATTCGAAGCAAAATCCGGTGCATTAGTTTCTTTACAAGATATGCGCCCTTCGTCTCCTCTTTTCAAGCAAGGAACATCAGTCAGAATAATTGGAAAGTGAGTGCTCCTATTCTAATCTTTATGTGTTTGTGACTTTTTCTTTTGTTTGGAAGTTTCACCCTTATAGTAACATTAAAATGTTTGAAATTATGTTCTGCACTTGGGTTTTGTTGCTGATGATGATGAATGAGTGTGATTTTGAATGCTTGAGGTATTTAGGTAATCCCATCCTCAGGTCTTGTTATGCATATAGAGCCTGTTTGGATAAACAGTTTATTTGTAGCTTATAGCACAAGCGTTTATCATGATAAGCACTTATGCATAAGCTTGCATACTCAATTTATGTAGAAAAAGATAAAATAAAGTTAAATTGTTTTTGTATATGCTATAAGCTGTTTTTATAAGCTATATTGGAGAAATTATGAAAATAGGCCGAAAAAAGCTAGATAAGCTGTTTTCATAAGTTCTCCCAAACAGTCTCACAAAACTTATGTCAGTAAATAAACTCAAATAAGCTTAGGCTTCGGAGAACTTCTAGTAACAAAGGTTTTGTGGATACCAGTAGTAGTTATTATGTGTCTGGTGGGGTAACCGATTGGCTTTTGGTTTTGTCATGGATTTGTAGTGGAACTGCGGGAACAAATGTGATATTTACGGCAGTTTGAATATGATGTAGTGTCAGTCATGCAGATAGGAATTTTGACAAATGGTAAACAAGTATAGATTTTCACTAGCTAGGAGAAAGTTGGCATACTTTGTATATTTCAGATCAATAAACCCCTCAATCTTAGAGGTTCCAAAGTTACTAAAGATATCAATACATGGACTCATTTCCCAAAAATATTTGTTCTCTACAGGAAGATAACAATGTTTTCTTGCTAATTCATTTTGATGGAATGTAGGTCTCCTTTTATTTTCATTTAGTCTGTTTTAATTCTAAGGAATATTATTTGACACATCTACAATCTACCATAAAAAGCATTCCAGTTATTACCCGGACCTTGCAGGAGGTTTTATTTAGCTCATTAAGTAACACCTGTATTAGTTTTCAGCTATCAAACCTGAACACAAGGTCTTTATTGTATTTCACTACAAGTTCTGTCATTGGGTTTATTTTATGTATTACACTAACTATTGTGTGAAAGTGCATCATGTGATCTTTCCATTCATGGATGGTATTGATGGATCAACCTGAGAATTCTAACTCTCCGTGGCTACATAGCACTAAAGATAGTTCTGGTTACATTTCTGACTTTTATAGAATCACCAAACTTCAGTTTTGGTCCTTCTAGTTCATATTACTATAACATTGCCCCTGTAGATTTTAAATGGATTCATTTAAGATCGCTTGTTAGTTTGCTTGTTGACTTTAGCCAAATTTTAGTCTTTCTTTACGAACTAAACTGCATGTGACACTATATATTGCTGATTTGGTTTGAATAGAACACCTGGGGAACTGCATCAATTTGAGAAATATCTTCAACTGAAACAATGGGAGACCCAAACTGAATTTGATAAAACTAGGAGGCTGAGGATATTTAACAGTAGAAGACATTTATTGGTAATTGATACTGGTGATTGAAACGGTTCATGCAAATTCTAGTGATTTCTGAATGTTTTTTCGAACAAGCCAAACTAACCTACCAAAATTGGGAATGGGGAGAATCAAACCGAAGACCTTGAGAGGAGCACACTCCAAGGTCCCAAGTCAACACCATTGGGCCAACCCAAGTGATTTTTGAAAGTTATATATAAGAGAAATGGTATTTTGACGCACAAATTTTACATCCAGATTCAACAACAATTTAGATGGTTAACACAATTCAAATACATGGTTAGTTATGTTTATTAAATGGTTAATGAATATATCAAGGTATCTCTTTAATCATGCACAAAACACAATTAATCACAATATTGAATGTCACTAACCACATTTTTTTAGGTGTTTATTTTAACACAGATTGTGGCTAATAGATATCATGTATATTTTTGTAAAAAAAGAAAGAAAAGATAGCATGTATATTTGAACACAATTTCAATGGTTATAATGAATATTATGTATATTTGAACACCTAAAAAATGTGGTTAATGATGTTCAAAATCATGGTTAAATGAACAGAGTTAAGTCAACCGTGTTCAGTGAATGGTTGATGAGTTGCAATACCTTGTTATCTTCATTAACCATCCAATGAATGCAATCAACCATACTTTTGAACTGTGTTAACTATCACATTTGTTGTCGACATTTGTGTTAAATTTTGGGTCAAAATAACACAACTCTATATCTAATTATCTATTTCCATTAGATTGGAACACGCCACTGTATGATTGCATTTAGAAGACAATACTGCTTTGTTATGTATCTTTTGATGTTGTTGCGAATTATGATTGTGAAGTATCATGGAATAACTTGTGTCATGCGTCCCACAGGTTACACGAATACTCTTTAGAGACAGGCCTAGCAACAGTCATCGATGGTAATGACACTCTAAAAGTTAGCACTGAGCATCTGAAGGACCGCAAGTTTCAAGTTGGATCTGTCTACCAATTCATTGGTGAGCTTCTTATCCGAACTGATAATGAGGTACGTGCTTGTCAAGGTTTGGTTAAAGCCTTAGCCTACCCAATTTTCTCTTGCAAACTCACTTAGATCCATGATATACTTTATAAATACACATTCACCCACATCCGGTGCATGCATAATGGCGTGATTAATGCGAATAAGACGATAATTGAGCACACTGTTCTTTGTTTTTTGTCAGGGAGTTTTGCAGGCACGTGTTGGTAGAAATGTCGACGGGATTGATCTCAATCTTTATCATCAGTCCTTGCTGCTTTTGAAACAGTTTCAAGCCAATCATTTGAATAATTCAGCAAGTTAACTTTGTAGGATTATATTTTTCTCATAATATAAAAAGATAGAAGGTTGCTCCCTTAATATTTTCATAGAAGTATGTTGTCACATTGAGACACCGAAAGCATAAGCATATTTATATGCTTCTTGGACAAGGGCGTGATATTGCACTCAAACTCTAGTGTTTGTCATGTAAACAGAATATTTACAAGTTACAACCTTCATGGTGACATATTTCATTTTATTATATTCTTTCTTTTGGCTACAAATAGGACATGATGACATCAAATAGTGACTTTTATTTGAGTTGGATTAAGCTGTGCATGCTTCACGGGGACATTTAGCGGTAAGTGTGAGGCTCTGCGACAAACTTAAGGTCACCCTGATTGTGCAATGTAATGAATTTTAATATGCTTTAGCGGTCTCTTTCTCTATGGTGGTTCATCACATTTTTTCAAAATCTTTTTAGAATTTGGATGCTATGATATGATGTCCACATAATAGCATATTTCCATTTGTTTGGGAGTATTATCGGAGCCTATTATTGACTTGGTAGGTCCGTCCCGTGATTTATGTGGTAGCTGCAGTGAAAAAAGGTACAGTGCAACTACTAAAATTCTCACATTGTCCACCACTCATTCAGAAATATCATTTTTGTTGACACGCAATGAATCATCGATGGTGATGCATTTCTAGATTGTAATGATGGGATATTTGTTGGTTTTCATGACCCACATATGACTCCATATACTCATACTTATTTGATTTTGATCTTCATTAAGCACGCTCTTGACAAAGTGTACATATATCATTAGTGTACTAATGGATCTTAATAAATACTCCACTCCTCTAAACATAAAACTAAAGTCAATATCCTAGTCAAATTATGTAGAGCCCTCCTTTCCACAAGTTAGTGTTAATTAATGCTCCAAGAATCTTTTGTATGGTTCTTATTGGGTTATATAATTCATCGGAAATTTTGAGCAAGGTATTGGACATATATAATGGGGGTATTGCATCCACTGAACCAAGTAAATGACGACAAAACGGACATTTTTTGTTAAGGAAAAGTAGCTAACAAAGGAAATTAAAACATCAACTTTTGACATTAGTCTCATTACATAGCTGCAATTTGCTCCTTGAAAGAAAAAAAAAAACTGTATGGCCATAATTAAGATGTCACAGTCACCTGCCATACCAATGGGAAAAAAGTGGAACAGCATGCATTTCGATTGTTATGCACTGCCATACCAATGGTTCTCACAATTTCATGTTGTATATCTTCCCGCTACACTCTTGATATAAGTGACAAAGAAAAGAGCATTAAAACTTGAAAGAGTTTTTCTTCTTGCATGGTTTTATCTGGTTTGACTCTTTTTTTTTGTAAGAGTTGAGAAATTGTATTTAGAATTCAATGTGTGTTTGGATTATTAGTGAAATTTGTAAAATTTCGGCAGCATTATATAATTTTGTGAACCTCCAAAGTGTAATTTTTGTCAATGTCTTCGGCAATCCAAACATTGCACTCAATTAGAAACTTATGATTAAAACTATAAGAAGAAACTTTCGTGCTGATCACTCGAGCTGAAACTACAGGGTGATTGGCATTGGATAGCTTATCTAATTACTGATTTATGACCCATGACTGTTACACCCCTCAACCACAAAATTGACGTTATTTAGAGTCTTGCGATTTTTTGGTTGTAAAAACTAACCTTTTTAAACAAAATAAATATTAATGGCATTGTAAAAAAATCTTTTTGTTTCTTTCAAATCCCGTGCATAGAGATCCGAACACTCTTACCGACAGGGAAGGTCTTGACCAGATTCACCATATCTGCCCGTGCATATGTGGATGATGTCCCTATGCGTATATGTGTGAACACTGGAAAAATATAATACTATATGTGAACACACTAGGTGTCACAAATGGGCCGTCCCGCCGGTCCGATCTGGTTCGAGAGGTCCGACAATATAAATAGGTCAGATTGGTCCAACCCATTTATAATTGGACTACATATTTTAGAGTCCAGCTGGGTCCGTGTGGGGCCAGCCTGACATGACCTGTTTTAGATTTTTTTTTTAAAATTTATTCATTCTTTTTTATTTATTTTTTATACATTAGTTTCTTACAACCATCTTTTTGCTAAAATATGATTGGATGAACATAAAATGTAAATAATTTTTACATTAATATTGAATATTAATTAAACTTAGATTATCCCTTCAATTGAATCAAATTAATAATTTATAAACTTTAAAACTTTGAGTTAATTCATTCATTTTTATTAAGTTTATTTATTTAAATATTTTTTATTAATAAATTTTAAATTAGTTGATAATTTTTTTAAAAAAATATAGTGTTTTTTTAACAAAACTCAAATGAAAATATTAATAATGGGTCAGACCGAAGCACAATGAGCAAGCCCCGACCCCATATTTATATGGGCCAAATGGGCTCATGTCAAAAAAGTCCGAGTGTATTTTGGACTAATTTTTTGAGACCCGACCTGGCCTAAAATATGGGCTAATGGTCGGCCCATTTTTTCGGTCCCATTTTGACAGTTCTAGTACCCAATCATAATAAAAAATAAAATAAAAATTAGAATAGAGACAATTTATTAGAATAAATCGTAAGCTATATTGCTTTCTACAAAAAAAATGGTTAAGTTACTCTATCAAAAAAAGAAAATTCGTTAGCTCGCATAAGTATATACATGGCTGTTTCAATAAAATTGAAGGCTCGGCTTTAATATTAAAAATGACCCCTAATAAAAATAATTAATGATCATTTAAACAATTACAAATTTACAATAAGCATTATTTTGATTTTAATTTGTTTTGTTAAAAAAAAATTGTTCAGAGATGTGCCGGTTTGGCCTAACTCTATTCACTCTTTATTTTTGTCAAATAATAAGTGTTTGGTTTGGACCTACATAACAAAAGAAAATATCTTGTTACATCCCAATAATTATACTCATACTCCTACAAATAATTGAGACTCCTATAAATTGGAGGCTCAGCTCCGTAGAGCTCTTTGCGCTTAACAAAGAACGGCCCCGTATATATGTATCATATCCGTAATAGTTTTCTGAATAAACACTCTTAGCACGATGACAGATGAAGAGCACGATGACGTGCATATTTTTGAAGAGGAGAGGTTGGACATTGAGGTCTCAAAGGGACCTGTTCATTCTTCTCCACCTGTTTACAATGTTGAGCACATTGACATGCATGAAGAGACTTTTGATTCCTTGGTCCAAGTGATTCCCTCGACCCATCAAAGCACTGATGAACCTGCTATTACTGCACTGGCGGATACCATAGATGATTTGGCAGTAGGTTAGGGATCTGCGCATCAAGCTTCACCTGCAGATACAACCGTTGCTGCAGCTTCCGCCTCTATCCAGCAACCTTTGACAAATTCAGAACCTATTGTGATTGCCACAATTGACGAGAGTTTGATTGACAGTTCCATAACTTTCCAAGTTGATCTTCCCGTCTAACATTTTAATTCTAGACTTCAACATGATTTGGATCTTTGGCAACAAATTAAACAGTATGATAAAAAAGCAGCAAAAGATCCTCCCTTCACCGCAGTTATGTCAAAGAAGCACAAATAAATTATGAGAAAGGAACTTCTCGATGGGAAGTCGCCATATAGTACCCGCTCCAGGGGACCTTCTCCAACTCCCTGATGATTTTTTTCTATATTAGAGAGAATGCAATTGTTGTGCTGACAAATTGGTTGCCATGGGTCACGTCGTTCAAGGTTTTGTCTGGTTAACTGCTTTGCCCCCAACTTTGAGTGTTAATTTCTTTAGGGACAAATGTGGTCTGCCTAATTACAGATTTCATTAGTTTGCTGTTATTTTTCTTAATTCTCTGTGTTAACTTTCTTTCTTGTTTCGAGGGTCTTGACCTAGTCCTCTATCTTGTACATATTCCCCCACCACCAATAATATTTTGAGTTTGTCGGCATAGAATAGAGGTTCTCCAGGGTGCCAACTTAGTTGAGATGTCAGTACTTCCTCTTGATGTAGGTCCTCTCTCCTGACTTATCCAAAAAAAATAAACAGAAAAAAAATATTGATTACGACCATTCCGAATATTGCTTCCATAATTGATTAGATTTTAAGAATTAAAAATATATGTTTCAAATTGTTATGATATAACCAATTCAATGATATACACCGTACTGCCTAAGTTGCACGATCCAGAAGTGGGACGTTTATTACTCTTGTTACTTCAGCTACTCGTAAATGGCATACTATTGGTGTAGGTGAGAGAGGTGGACCATGATCGATGAGACCTCTGATCAAACCGCCACTGAGTCACTGAACTTTCTACAACATTAACACATGTGGCCCCATTACTGGTCACTTAACCCTTTTTGAGGGGGTAATATTAAAAACAACTACGTATCTAGCACCACCACATATTATTCGGTCCAATCCAATAAATGAGTTAGTGGGGTCACTTCTATTATTAGGTGCTAACTAACTATGAATTGCAAATTCTCTTTAAAAAGAAAACAAACTATAAATTGCAAATTCATACTACTTGAAAATTCCTGCTTAAGATGCTTAATTTATATTATGTTGCTGCCTAGGATTCACATACTCAGACCTGCCCTACATTATACATTGTCTCGTTGTTTTGTTGTTGTTGTATTAATTTAAATATGTTTCTATTTGGAATTCCTGGTTTGTCATTTTTTTCTTACCTAATAAAACACACGCTAATAATAGAAGGTAAAGAGGGTAAACCACAAGTAGAGGTCCCATATTGAAGTTTTGGCTCCAGCCTAGGGTTTGAAAATTCATAAGATTAAAAGGATCATATTTATGCAAGCCCACAAATAAAAAAATTAAAAGACTCTCAACTCCAAAATTTCTATTAACATTTTTTTTACCCAAAAAAATAATTTACCGAAAAACTTTTTTTTACCTAAAAAAAACTTTTTTTTACCGAAAAAACTTTTTTTTAGTTAAAAAAGAAACTTATTTTTTACCAAATTTTGTTTTGAAATAATTAATATGGAGCTCTTTTAGGCCCACAAATAAATAGATTTTATAGTGGGTTTGGCCCCATATAATTTTGTTCAATTAGAGGCCTTTCATTTAGTAGACTTGATGAGGACTTTTTTAAATGGGTTTTATAATTTGGGGTTCTATTGACACCTCTAACCACAAGGAGTCATGGAACTTTGATATTGGTGATATTGCACGAGGAAAATAACGGTAACCAAACCATGTCTAGTACTAGTAATTAGCTAGGTTAGGAAAAAATTTCAGAAAAAAGGTACCCTGATATGTGCAATCCAGCCTAAAAGCAAAAGTAAATTCAAGACGGAACACGTGAGTAAATGCATATTGCTGGATTTGTTTTGTTTTTAGCAAGGCTTAATTACATTTTAGTTTTCGTGTTTTGACCTATTCACAAAAATGGTTATGCCTCTTTAAAATAGAACAAAATTGTCCTTCAATTATCATTTTTGTTGCAATTTAGTCCTACCCCCATTTTATCCTCCAAAAACGCACAGGTGGCAGAATTTTGGCTATGTGGCATTGCCAATTTAAAAAATGTCATTTACATGTCATTAAAACAGGTATTTTGAATTTCAAAATATAATTTAATAATTTCAAATATTAAAACAAAAAACAATTAAAAATTTCTTAATTAAATGTTCAAACAACATTCATCTTCATCTACAAATTCATTCATTCATTTACTGAATCTACAATCTCTCACACACACATTCATCTTCCTCAAAATCACACCCAGAAAAATGAATCTAACACACACACTCATGTTGTTGAAGAAGTAGAGGAAGGGTCGAGGTGCTGCTACTACCTCTTGTTTTGTTTTTCTAGATAGTTAGAATACAAACTGCATACCAATTCATACCCAATTACCTCTCCATCACTGCACTCTCCTTAAATTCTTCATCAATTCTTAACCTAAACTCAGATTCACCTCCATCACCAACCTTCAAACCCTAAAACTCTCAAAATCCAAATTCGAAGAATCAAATAAAACTCATAAATTTGGGTTAAAGATTTTTTCAAGATCTTCTCAAACCGGATCTAGAATGTTCTTCCTCAACCTTCAACATTTGCAAATCTCCGCATTCGAAGTTGACGACGATGACCGTGACTGAAAAAAAAGTCTGTTTTGTTTCTGTGTTCGCAACCCAACAATGTTACCTTCTCTCGCTGTCTCCGCCACAACGAAACCTAAAAGGAAGAAATTAAACATAGTTGAAATTGAGAATTCGTTGAGATCGTAATAGAGAAGATTAGAGTAGGTTTTAATTAAAGTTGCTAGTTGGGAATTTGAGAAGCCGTGAATTTGAATAAGGCAAGGTTGGAGAAGAAGAAGAGAGGAAGAGGATGATGTTGGGGCACTATCACGCTAACCTTTAGTTTTTAAGGTTAAAATTTAGGCTTAATTGTTCATGTATTGAAACCCAATTTGAGGAAGAATATGAGAAACTGAATGGATTGAAATCCAATTTGGGTATTAGGGTTCATGTATTTTATTTCAAATTAAATTTCCCATTTCTTTTAATTGTTTTTTGTTTCAATATTTGAAATTATTAAATTGTATTTTGAAATTCAAAAAACCTGTTTTATCCACATATGCATTGCCACATAGGTGTTTTATTGGCCACGTCGGTTAAAATTCTGACACATCAGCGTTTTTGGAGGATAAAATGGGGGGTATGACTAAAACTGCAACAAAAATGATACTTGAAGGACAATTTTGTTCTGATTCAAAGAGGCAGGACCATTTTCGTGAGTAAGTCAAAACACGAAGACCAGAAGTGTAATTAAGCCTTTTGGTAAGTATGTGTTTGATGGATAATGAATTTTCTCAATTTTCTTTATACTGTTAAAACTCATTTTTTACCAACTTTTCTTTCTCTTTCTTTTCAAATTGACGGTGGAAATTTTAACGGATGCTCGTGTTACATGAGAAAATACATTATTGTTTAGATGAATGATAAATAAATTAAAACCACAACAAAGACAAATCAACCACATTTACTTAAAAGCTATAAATACCATCTTCTAGTTTTTTGGTAGGAAGGCTCTCATAAGTGAATACGGGCGATAAAACACCAATCTAAATAAACGTTCAAGTGAACTAGGTCTCAGAGCTCACCCGATCCGATGAAAGCATATGTATAGAAGAGCATTGATATAGTAGCTACTCTAATTGATATATTTTAGTTTAAATTTAGTTTAAATAAATCAATTTTTGTTGATCTAATTATATATATATATATATATAAAACTAGAGAGAGCATCATAAAAAAAATTTGTATATCTACGGTATAATTCAAACTGTAATCTTTTGTAAACTTGATTGAAACCTCATTAACCAGATAAATGTAACTTGTCAATAAATTGCTGGATTGAATCATTGAGGGTCAAATCCAACGCATCATTGAGTAGATGCAGAGCAGATACAGAGCTCCTCGTTAATAAAATTGTCTTTAACGTTAAAAAAAAAAAAAAAAAAGCACATACAGAGCTCCTGGCTGATTTTTGTTTCACCTAAGGAAAAGAGTTGGATTTGGATTTACGATTTGAAGCAAAGGGTAGTTTTCAATATTAATTTAATAAGGAAAGGATGCTAACTTTTGTTGTTGTCTTGGTTTGCCTTTTGTAAAAGCTTAGTTATCAACTTCCCCTTTTCAGATCAAGTGCCTAATCCGTGGGCGGATATAGATTTACTAGTTGTCCAACGACATCTATATATTACTTCCCCCCCCCTTTCAAAGAATTTAGAGACAAAATTAACACATAAAGTGATATATGCATAACCATCTGTGACAATTTTGATCTTCTCATTGGTCCAAAACAATAGAGAGAAAAAAATGAAGAAAGAGAATAAGAATATAGTGTGAGTATCAAAAAGTTGTAATAAAATGGTTGTACGAATATCATTTCTCTAAAAGTGTGAGTTCGAAATCGTGCTTTAGTAATGTCTTTAATAATATTTACCATTTCATTTTAAAAGTTGTTGGTTTATACGTGGGTTCTAACATATCAAATATTTTACTAGTTTTTTTATCATTTGAATTTAAAAATATTTCAATTCGAATCCACATCTAATATAACGAATATCTCTGTAGCCATTTATTATTTGAGTCGTACGACACCCTAGTTTAAAAATTGAAAATCAAACATATAATGTTAAAAAAATTTAAAGAGTAAACTACATCCTCCCCATTTAAGAGAAGCTTAAACTACACTGTATTCTCCTATTATGTTATAATATACATGCATCTTCCTTGTATTACATTCCACTCTCTTGTTGTGTTAATATATAATCCACACCCTTAAGAATTATTTATGTATTATACTTTAATTCATTTTAAGATGAATAAATATTGATATCTCTTGATCCACAGTTCAAGAAAAAATGTATATGTTGTAATATACAATCCTCTCTCTTATGAATTATTTATGTACTACAATTTAATTCATTTTATCATTTCTTTTTAATTTCAAATCACATCAAATTTTGAATTATATATATAAACCATTATTTTCAAAACCAATCTAACCTAAAAATGTTTGATTGAGATGGTAAGGAATCTCTCTCAACTTAACCAAATATCCTAATTTAAATCCAACTTACGAGGGAAAGTTTTGTTACTCATTATAGTCTTATCCTACTCAAAATATTAGTTTCTACAGTTATAATATATGGTTTAGTCTTACCCCACTCAAAATATTAGTTTCTACGGTTGTTATACATGTTCTCACAACAACAAAAAAAAAACTAATCTAATCCCATATTAGAGAACACATATGAGGATTATACAGCCTAGCATCAAAAGCTATAACCCATAATGCGTCTCCATTTTTTTTTTTTGGATTATATTTAGGGAAAAACATGTACCCTACACTATATATACGTTGAAGAAGATTTTTCTATTGCCTTGTTATTATAAACATTTATCTATTGCCTCTGCAATCATGAATACGACTCAAACTAATAAAATTATTCCTTTTGCAAGTAATTTGAACTCATTTATTCCATTCTCCAATGATGAATTGGTTTCGTAGATATTAATATTTTTTATTACATTGACATCTTCTTCTTTTTTTCTTTCGAAACTACGTAGACTTTTTTTTTTTATTCTTTCTACCTACTACTTTTTATGTATATACTGAAGTATTTTATAAGTTGATTTTTGTTAATTAATAAGAAGATAATCGTAAATAAAAGTTTTGGGCGGTATTGGTCCATCTAAAAGGCCATCCAACGACGAGTAGGAAAAATTCAGCAAACTTAATTGATTAAGTTATCGCCGACATACTCTGGTTATATATAAGTTTTTATTTAATCATCGTCGACATATTCTTCTTATGTTTTTTTCTTTCTTCTAATTAATGGTGCTTATAGTGTATTTTATTTATCGACAACAAAAAATGACCATACAGGAACGTACAGATAAATTGTTTATTTAAGTAAGTTATGCATATGTTTTGAAAGATGAAAGTTATGCATATTAACTATGATTTATCTTAAAAACTATTTTTATTAGGGAAATCTAGAATAAAAAATTAAAAAGAAGAATTTATATTATGTATATGGAGTTTTTTTTTAAATGAAAATATGGAGCTATAGGAGAATCATCATATTTCGTTCCTATAATGTTATTTCTTTAGGGATCGTTCCTTATAATCTTATGTTAATCATTGATATTATAAGAATTATCGTATTTTCTTTATATAAAACGAAACGCCCTCCTATTTGTTATTTGATTGGTAGCAATTATACACCTATAATAATTGCGAGGAAATGTGCTTCATTTTCCTGTTTGATCTTTTCGTAAAAGATTTTTTTTTTAAGAGTTTTTAAAAAGATTTTGACTCATTAGACACAATAATGTCCGAATCATCAGAGGATATGTAGGTTGAGCAAGTGCCAATAATATATATACAACGTTACAAAAATGGTCAAATTTGCACAAAAAAAAAAAAAGTTCCTGTTTTTTTTTTTTTTGAGAGAAAAAGAGAAAAAAGGTTCCTGTTATTCGGTAGCCATATATTCGAGCCGTATTTAAATGAAGAAATGTTACTCTGCAATTCTATTATTTTTTTGAAAGAAGTTTGGAGTTTTATTCTAAAAAAACGCGAATTGCCTAACTTCCTATAGGTGGGGAAAAAAGCACATGCTAGCTCAAAAGTTCCCTACATATACGTATTAAGGTAAAAAAAAAACATGCACACTAAATTTTGTACAAAATTAATACAATTTTTTTTATCTTTAAGAAGTATAGTTTTGTAACTTCCATGGAATCATCATATAAACATTGTTGATTGTGAGCTTTAACACTAAACTAAACACATGATAAGAGTGTTGAAACTTGTAATCGCAATCATTTCCAACGTGCTTTGGTTGTAAGAAATGGCAACCCTACCGTAGTTTCAATCAAATATTAGATATATGTTTAGTTTCACGGTAAAAGTCCACAACGAGTCGTGAATATAAGCTAAAAAAAAAGCAGCAAACATAACATAAATATAACATAAATAGGAACAATTCCACTAACTATTGTGGTTAACAGTTCAACTAGGCATATTCATTGTATGTTTTGGGCAAAATTTAAGAAAATAGGGAAACATTTTATTTTTAACTTTCCTTTTATACATAATAATAACTTGTAAGGTAAGATCGACATTTTTAACAGTGTTAGTTTCCTGTTTTAGTAAAAACAAAAGAAGGCCACGTAACCATTTTTGAGCCTAGAAACTTGACTACGACAAGATGTAGCTGAAAGAGATTTGATAGAGATCGTTATGGAAGATATTTATATTTTTTATTGAAGTGAGCTGGTATATATTGTTTGCTTGTAATTATTATAAGATCCAAATAAAGAAAATTAGAAACAATTATGTCTTTGTTTCCTTCTCCGTAGGCCATAGATAAATAGGATCAAACAGGAAGAAAATAGTAGAAACCAGACAAAAATAAAGTCTTCATAAATGGATTCTAATAATCCTTTTACACCTTTTCTTTCTCGAATTCTCAGCTCACCTTGTCGACATACATTCCTGTTCATCCACTCTCTCAGATTCACCTTCTCTAAGGTCTCTTAATTGCTTATCCATTCTTTATTTTTCTTCTTTTGAAAAAACATCAAAAATAAGAAAATGGTATTTTTCCTATTTTTATCTGGAGTTTGTAACAAACATGTTTTCTTTTTTACTTTTTTTGTTCTTTAGATGTTTGTGTTCTGCTCTAACTTTAATGAATTTAAGAGGAATTGAACTGTTTTTTCTTCTTTCATCATTATGTTAGTTTGTGTAGAATTGAAGTCAATTATGTAACTTTTTTTTAAGGATAAGAAACATGATTTTTTTTATTTTCTCAGGCTCTCATATGCAATAAACAATAAGTTTCTCTTTTTCATGATACTGAATCATAGGAGAAAACAAAGCAGAAATAAATCAATATTTTATTTATTTTATATTCCAATTCAGAAACAAATACACCGTTTCATTTTGTGTGGTGGAATGGAATCCTCTTATGGAACCTAATATATACTATTAAGATAAGAAAGCTTAAACTGTTAATTTTTTTCTTTTTCTCTCAAGTTGATTTAAACAATTAGTGCTTTATTGCATAACACAGTAGTTCAGTAATGGCCACGCATAGCTACTGTTTTTTTCACCAGCCTTCTCTGATTTCTATATCCATATTCAGTTTGATCCATTTGCATATAGTATATTCAATTTTAATATTCATTCCTCTACACAGTGAATTCCTGAAATTCTCCTCAGTTTTCAATTTTTCATGTTAAGATTTCTAATTATTAAATTCTGAGATTCTGAGTCTTGTGAGTCAGAAATTGTCTTCATGTTAAGTCACGGCATTCTCAACTTGCTTAACATGTCATAATTAATTCATAAGAAAGACACGAATAAAATTTATTAATATGGTTCCTTTCTATGTGCTATTGAAGAATTTCTTACCTGCTCCTTTTTCTTCTATATAAGTTTGTACTAACCTTAATCTATTTTCAATATGCACAGATTAAGACAATATAGCATAGACACATTAAGAGGAAAGTATATCACAAAGTTGAGGATTTGATGGGGCATTTATCCTCTATGTTCAATGGGTTGGCAAGATCATTTTCACTAAAGAAAGGAAGAAATTCTGTGAGATGTGAAAGGAGAGAAGCTGTTGAAGCAATGGCAAAAGAAGCTAAGAAAAATGACTTGATTTTGTGTAGCTCTGGCACTATTAATGTTGATGGTTCAAACAACTTTGCCTCAGTTTTCTCCAAAAGAGGTCAGAAAGGAACCAATCAAGATTGCTGCATAGTGTGGGAGGTATGCACAAAAATTAAATACTATATATTCAAAAAGCTTTTTTTGTTATTGTTTTAAGAGCTTATTTCAGGACCGTGATTCTGTCAAACCCAACGTGTATACAAACAAAACATGTACTTGTTACATTTTTGGTCCTATTTATAATCAACCATTTTATTTGTCTTTGATATAAAATTCAATTTTGGTGGTTAACCATCTGCATCATTGTGGTCCTGTCTATTGATGATTAAATTATAGGAATTTGGATGCCAAGAGGACATGATATTTTGCGGTATATTTGACGGACATGGGCCATGGGGTCACTTTGTGGCCAAAAGAGTAAGAGAATCAATGCCAAGGTCTTTGCTATGCAATTGGCAAGAGACACTTGCTGCACAATCATCATCACTTGATGATCATGTAAAGGATATTGATCATGTTAAGACAGCTGCAGACAACAAGCAACAAAGATTCAATATATGGAAGCACTCTTTCTTGAAGACTTGTGCTTCCATTGATCAAGAACTTGAACATTGTCGAAAGTTTGACTCGTTTTACAGTGGAACAACTGCCCTCTCAATTGTTAGACAGGTAAATACATAGAAACAACTTTTGAGAACCTGTAGGGAGAAATTCATTAAAAACTAAGTGCCGTATATATACTAGTTAGCAGATATTTAAATAACAATATAGTTGCGATGTTAGGGTTTTTGATGCCTTTGAAATAAGTGCTGTGATAACAATGACATCTGTCCTATTTGACGGAATTGGATTCCATGCAGTCACGCATTTATGTTTTTTAACAATCTCAATCATTGATCTTGTTCATACGACTCATATGATAAGACCTACATTTACCAAACTTGTAATATGAACAAATTGACGACAGGGAATCCAGAACCATATTTGACCACAATTTTCTATAATATGAAAATTCGCGACACAACAATAATTGTAAATAGACCAAGCAATATATCAGTGAAGTTCTTGCTTTGAAACTTTATCTTAGTTAATTTATTTTATAATGGTTTGCAGGGGGAAACGGTATTCATAGCAAATGTTGGTGACTCTCGTGCAGTATTAGCTACAACATCAGACGATGATGGAAGTTTGGTAGCAGTACAATTAACAGTTGATTTCAAGCCAAATTTACCTCGTTAGTACTACTATTTATTTCATTCTTTTTCATCTATAATTATATAAATTTATTGGCTTCTCACTGTATTATAATTGCATAATTGCAGAAGAGGAAGAGAGAATAATTCAGTGTCAAGGACGTGTGTTCTGTTTACATGATGAACCAGGAGTGCATAGGGTCTGGTTACCAGATGTAGAGTCTCCTGGACTTGCCATGTCAAGGGCTTTTGGAGATTATTGTATTAAAGATTATGGTCTTATTTCAGTGCCCGAGGTTACTCAGAGGAATATAAGTAGTAAAGACCAGTTTGTTGTGCTTGCCACTGATGGGGTAAGTATCTTGTCCTATAGATTAGTTACTATGATTCAAATTGATTGCAACATCTTACTAGTTAAATTTAATCTCTTATAGAAATGAAACTCTGGTATTCCAAAATTTATAATTAAAAACTCTGGTACAATTAAAACCAAACCAACTGCCGAATTGATCGGTTCCTAATCCAACTGGTTGAACCAAACTAAAAACATAATTAACTCTTAAATGTATTGCTGAAATGTGGAGTTACATTAAGTACTTGTGGTTTGTTTTGTGATGCAGGTTTGGGATGTGATCTCCAATCAAGAAGCAGTAGACATTGTATCTTCAACACCAGACAAAGCAAAATCAGCTAAACGTTTGGTGGAATGTGCAGTGCATGCATGGAAACGCAAGAGAAGGGGTATTGCCATTGATGATATTTCTGCTATATGTCTCTTTTTGCACTCTCCCATTTCCTCTGAGCAAGATAGCCCAATTGACTCTGTTAAATAGACTATCGTGTAAGCCCAACTTCATGATGTTGGGTTTATATAACCTTTGGTCCAGTTAGCGTAGAATGATAAAAGCAGTTGCAATTTCTTTTTATTTCATTATTACTTCACTCATCCTATTTTCATTTTTTTTTTCTTTGTTCAAATATTTTTATTTATTTTTTGAATTCAATGGGGCCAAAATCTAAAACAAAATGAACTACAACGAAGTTATACGGAAAAAGATTGTAAGGGTTTAGCAGATGGAAGTCTACGGAAGAAAATTAATTAGTTTTATTCGGTTGAGTTGAGAGATACTTTAAAAAAAAAAGATAAAATATATTAACAAAAACTAATCACAACATGAGACATACTCTGAATAGGCAATCATGTAGAATTCACAAGATAGAAATAACGCATTAAAACAATTAATCAAGGTGCCTACTGGGGATGACAATGAGCCCCTAATGGGTGAGGTATTGTAGTACTTGTCCCCATATCCGCAAGTATAAAAAAAAATATGTTCGTATCCGAGCTCGTACTCTTGCGGGAAACAACTTTACTATTTGTACTCATGTTTTATGGGCACCTACGTGTATGTACTTTCACCCATTATCCGTACTTTAACAACGAAATGATAAAAGTTTAAGACGTTAGCCATGGATCACTAGATACAATTTTATAGCATATCATCACTAACAAAGAAGGAATAAGAAATTGTGTACCTTGTATGTTTAGGTTCATGAACGATCGCCATCAAGTTATGAGAGGAATAACTACCCTCATCCCGTTTAACGTTAGGTTTTCAGAGTGGTGTTCAGAATGCTTAACCGTCTAATGGGGTGACGTTTAAATAGTTAAGCGGCTGAGGGCAGAGACCTCTCATTGGGCTTAGCTAAATGGTCATACCCATCACGGTCCATTTAGAAAGAATAGCTCAATCACACATATTCATCATCTAATTAGTTATTAACACAATAGACCATAATTTATATTATGACATTAACTTATAATAATTGATTATTGTCAATCCATAATTGATTAATTAAATAATTAATTCAACAATTTCCCACTTGGATGACAATACTCAATTACTAAAAGAATATAAAATTTCACTTGTCATAAAGAATTTAAAATTTTAAAATTATATGTATGGTCAAAGCACTAATCATTCAAAAAAAAGTAAGCTTTAATGCGGCAGAAATTGAATCCGATAGGGAAAACAGATCATACAGATCAAAGACTCACTTTTCTAACAAATGATGAATTTATAGTGACACTTTGAATTAAAAAGAATGTGTCATTAAAGAATGGCCCAAGCATTTTTAAAAATGCCATAACAAACTCCCACTAACCCAAAATATTGTAGACTTAATCAAATCATCATGAGTTACAATAATTATATATACTAGTTTGTGATTAATGGTTCTGCCGATGAGTTTTCATTTTATAAAAGTCATATATCCATATAGGTAGAGGAATAATAATTACTTATAGGGATAGCCTATTAAGAGAGTTTAATTACATTTAATCAAAATTGATAAATGTTCTTTGACATTCAATTAATCCAAGTTTAGAAAAATCGTGACTATGAAAATCCATAAAGAAATAGGAAATTCAAGAATCTCCAAAATGAATTAACATAGACATTTAGTTTAAAGAAAAATAAGATGTGGATCAATGTGGCCACTAAAATGTCAATAATGAAAGAACATTTATGATTATCTCAGTTTATAAGTACTTCAAGAATACAATATCATACTCGATAGGAGTATTGATATTATACATTGTACTTTTTATTTATGACCTCATAAAATGTGGAATGTTGGTAAAAGAGAAGCACAATATATATTTGCATGCTAAGAAGTTATTGTGCATATTCCAACAAATTTGACTTAAGCATCCAATTATGATGCTTATTGAGATTGATAGAATTTTAATATGTATCTCAATATAATAGAATGAGACTAAAGTTAAAGTCTCTTAAACTAAGCCATATTTTATAGTGTGCACAAGAGTATATGGCAATGACGAGAATTTTAAATTGTATGTATATAATATTGTGTACACATTTCTCCTGATCTCACAAATATATATATAAACAAGAGTGAGATTTCTCATTTAAGCTCATAGTATACAGCGTTGTGTACACACTCTCACTGATCCCACATATATATTAACAAGACTTAGTGAGATTCTCATTAGGGATCACTAATATAGAAATATTGTAATAACGTAATATTCAACAGTGGGATACCTGATTACTAGTGCAAGATTATCAACATAAGTGGTTATACAATTTTAACCAATAGAGTTTCATAAACTCGACCACATATTTTGCACATGAGTATAGCCAAATTATTAACACAAGTGGTAACTTAATGATAGTATGAAACCCCATGAATATATAATTTATCAATGGCAGATATTATCAAGAATTGAGTTTTGTAGTTAACCACATATTCTGAATTTAGAATTAAGGAGGCTGTAAATTTTTACTTAAGAATTTTATAACACAATATCTCCTTTTCACAATTAAAATTCCAAAGAATTTTATAAATATAGTAACCTTTATAAGACAGAGTATGAT
>Ga0315914_1000762_pt1 | contig 43660 bp, 36 predicted proteins | sample MpolenodulesMG_FD_203920 | JGI IMG/M metagenome (GOLD analysis project Ga0315914, IMG submission 203920) | Medicago polymorpha root nodule microbial communities from Los Angeles, California, United States - elongated nodules | ecosystem: Host-associated > Plants > Roots > Nodule | place: USA... | reverse complement strand
TATATATATTCTCTCTCAAAGTGTATACACTATAACGTGTCCAAACATTTTTCTTTAATTTATCTTCCACTACGGGCCGGGGCTTTTACTGTAGAATAGCCAACCCTAAAAATTGCGTTAAGCGAAATAGTCAAACATAAGAGAACGTGCTCTCACAATCAATATGGTTTTATAACAGTTGTTTTTGACACTTTTGACCATAGACTGTTGGTATTCTACACAGGGTTATGCTCACGAGGACAACAACTCTTTTTTCCCCTTAGTTATACTTCCTCCTTCTCACAATACGTGTCCTCTTTTCTAATTTTCTGTCTCAAATTATTTGTCTATTTTACAATAACAAGACAACATTTATTATTATTTTTCCACTAACATATTCTTATTTATTTCACTTCAATCATCTATAACTACTCCATTAACTACGATTAATAAAGTGTTTTAGTAAATGAAACATATTTTACCATTAAAATCAACATTATTAATCATTGAGTCATGCTATATGTAGCGAAAACTCTTTTCCCGAAATTTTCACGAACGCTTGCAGCTATTACACAAGACAAGACTCTGAAAGAAATCCACTCCCACCCAGGCACCCACCTTTGTTCACAAGTTCTTTGCCACAGACTCCCATTCCTGCAACTGATCTCAATTATGCAACAAAAAATCAGCTACAAACTTCCTTGCTTGATCTTGCCTATGGTGATTTATAGAACTTAAAAGCATAAAATTTAGTGCTAAAACTTCTTGTAAGTTATATCTCTTCCAAAGTTGAATAAAATGGACCAACAATATCAGACAATTGACCAAACAACCAACAACCACAAACAAATCAATTCATTTTACATGTACAATCTATTCAATTTGCAGAGAATTAAACTGTGATGACTTGAATACTTGAACTTACAGAAACAGAGGCGGCGAAGGCAGAGGAAAGCATGTTCTGAGAAAACAGTGAAAACACACATGATATGATGAAGATGGGAGGAACAGAGATGCGCACACAGTTGAGGGAACACTGCATGGAAAAGCACAATCAAGCAGAATGAGGGTGTGGGTGTGGTAATGCAACCATGAGACAATAAAAACTGAGGTTGCGCTTAAATTTGGTCAAGCGGTTACTTTTGGAAAGTTGAGAGAAGCAATAAATGCATGCACACGTGACAACGTCATTCGGGACACATTCGCTGTAAATTTTGTCGGGAGATTTAGCATTTTTCTTTTTTTATATATTGCAATTAAAATAGTTAGCACCAAATTCATTCAACTATCCTGTTGCCTTCAGTCAATATTAGGTCATCTTTCACCTTAATATACACTGTCACCCGACTCTCGGTTCTGTAACCACTCATAATCATGGAACGCCATTCTCCATCCCCTCGACCTCACAGTCACAGGAGCCGCCGCAGCATCTCTCCTCTGCCACGAGACAAGCAACATCATTCTCCTCCACCTCCTTCTTACAACCGCTCTCGTTCTCCTGTGCCACGGGACCAGCCGCAACAACATTCTCATTTTCTAAACTAATAGAAGAGATATGAACCATGACCTAATCAAGGTTTCCATGACCATGGCCAACCATTTTCTCTCCAAACAAGAACTTAAAGAAAAGAATGTTGTGTTTTCGCCATTGTTAATCCACTCCGTGCTCAGCATCATCGCGGCTGGCTCTGAGGGTCCCACACATCAAAAGCTTCTCGACTTCCTCGGCTCAAAATCCATTGATCATCTCAACTCCTTTGCCTCTCATCTCCTTTCAGCCATACTCAATGATCCTTCTCCTGCCGGTGGGCCTTGCGTCTCTTTTGCCAATGGCCTATGGATTGAACAATCCCTTTCTCTTCAACCTTCCTTCAAACAAATAGTCTCTACTGATTATAATGCCACTTTGTCTTCCGTAGATTTCAAGAACAAGGTATTTTTCTTTTTCACTGCAATCCATGCCTTAGATGCTTTATTAATTAATGATCTACCGTCGCATAAATAACCACTTTAGCTCCTCGACTTCCACTACAATTGAAGCATAAATAACCTTTAAGTCGTTCTTCACCAACAAGTATTGCTTTTATTTTTATCTATTTGCATAATTTATTTATAAATTTGATGATGCTTTATTGTAAAATTTGGAATGATTTTGTAGGCTGATAAAGTGACCAATGATGTGAATTCATGGGCCAAAAAGGAGACAAATGGCCTTATTGAGAAAATTCTTCCTCCAGGGTCAGTCAACAAATTCACAAAACTCATCTTCGCTAATGCACTGTACTTCAAAGGGGTGTGGAATCAACAATTTGATGCTTCGGAAACAAAAGACTATGATTTTCAAATTCATAATGGAAGCTCGGTCAAGGTTCCCTTCATGACCAATGGAGAGAAGCAGTTTATTGGAGCTTTTGATGATTTTAAAGTTCTCCGTCTTCCTTATAACAAAGGAGAAGATATGCCGAAATTCTCTATGTACATTTTTCTTCCAAATGCAAGAGATGGACTGTCAGCTTTGGTTGAGAAGGTGGCTTCTGAATCTGAGTTACTACACCACAAGCTTCGTCTTTCTAAAGTCATAGTAGGTGACTTCAGAATTCCAAGATTCAAGGTTTCATTTGAACAAGAAATTTCTGATATGCTGAAGGAGTTAGGAGTGGGTTTAGATTTCTCTTTGTCTAAAATGGTGGACTCTCTTCCAGATCAAGACCATTTTGTTTCCCAGATATTTCACAAGTCTTTCATCGAAGTGAATGAAGAAGGAACTGAAGCTGCTGTGGTCACTGGTTGTACTGTTGAAATCAAGGGCATAAGTATTATAAGTCATCGACTAGACTTTGTAGCCGACCACCCTTTCTTATTTCTAATTAGAGAAGATTTGACCGAAACAATCCTCTTTGTTGGACATGTGCTCAATCCTCTTGTTAAGTTTTCTTAGCGACTCACGCTGGATTGGATTGAAAATAGATAAATATGGAACCAGTTTTCTAATATTTGCTTATTAATCTCTTGTCTCAACTAATGATGTTGTAGGGAATATTTTCCCTTTACTCTCTTTATTCCTTAGATTCTAGTAAGTATTTAATCTACTCGAGGATAATCATCAGAATTCTAAATCCTCAACCTAACTAAGATCATGGTTCCTTATCGTGTGATTTTCTATTTGTTCTTGTTTCTGATGTGAACCTAGACTTTGGTAAATTAAAACTGGACATTGTTACTAGTTTTGGTACATGAAATCATTTGAAGTTCAACGTTAATTTTAGTCATAAGACTTATTAAATGAAACCTATATAACTAATCAAGTATTCATAAATCAATTTGGTAATGTATTGTCCAAACTATAAGTTTTTAGAGGTTCTAAATCCCAATTTCAAGGTTGTTTATTCATATTTTAGCTTCTTGCCAATTCCTACATCCCTTAGTGTTGCTGCTATCCCTTAGTTTTATTTACACCACCAAATGACTTTTTCTCATATCACAATTATACTAAAATTTCAATTTTCTTGTCACGTTATTAGATGCCAACAATTATTTTTTAAAAGAAAATTTTAGATCTGTGAAGGCACAATCTCATACAAAGTCAGGGTTGAATCAATCTTGAAAGTCACATCTAACTTGAAAGTCTTGGACAACAAAATGTTAGCTTGGGGTGTGAAGGAAATGATTGGAGAAAGAATTAAGAAACCAAAAGAGCTATTTCACGAAAAGTAAAGTTTAGAAATTTGGAGGATGATGGTGGCTCGGGCGAGGTCTTTGGGTTGTGACTCTGTGAGCTAATATGAAGCACTGCACCCGGACGGTACTGACATATAGACATCGGTCATAAGTTGAGAAAATAAATGAATCATTTGAACGCAAATTCTTAAGCTGGTTTAAATCTATTAGATTGTTCCTATCATTGTTATCAAAGTTAGTTAGGAGTTTGTTAGAGGCCTAACTGTTTTTATCTACTCTATATAAACAAAGCCAATGTGTAAATCATTCATTCATTCAATCAAATATTCAATTCAGATTTGTGTTAACTTCCATTTTCTTGAGCTTTCCTTTATGGACCCATCTATAGTTATTCTTCTTAATGATGATGAGGTTTTCTCCTCTATACTGTATACTTCTCCAAAAACATCTGTTGATTTTGAATTGGGGCTTAACTTGTACCATCACTGTGCTTTGTTGTCTGCAGGATGAAACTGTGCATTCAGAGAAGGATGTGGAAATGCTCCAAGCTCCATTGAATAGAGACATAGGTGGAGATGCTTCTAATTCTCAGCTTCCTGGTTCAGATGCAGGTATTCATCAATTTCCATTATATTTGTATCAATTATGGTAGAATCTGTATTTATCAAGATGATTGCTTGAATCGTAAGATGCCAACAACACTGCATTCAACAACTAAGTTTCACATATCTGAATTGACGCATCCCCATTTCAATTTTCATGATGATTCTTTCAAAAAATTGTCTGCATGGTTGATTTCTTGTCCTTTTGTTGACCATTAATCTTCTTGTTAAGATTCTTGTCTTATTATCTTCTAAAGTATCATTTTTATATTTTCTAATTGAAGCGTACTGGGGTCTGATTTGTCATCTTTAAGTTTCAGCACTTTCTTTTAGCACATGTTTCTTCTAATTCTCATTCACTGATTAAAAAGAATAATTTGTTATCATGAATCTGATTATTATTCATTATTTAAGAGTCCAATTTAATATATACTCACAATATCTGAATATAGAAATGTTATATTGACTGCTGATTCATGTTATATATTTTCTGTTACTTTATCACACAAACAATCTCAAGATGAATGTCTCCGAGGCCAGACTGTACCTGTTTACCACCAACATACTCAAACAAATGCAGTTCAAGATCTTGTCTTTAACCATGAGGTAATCAAAACAAATAATCCCAACTGTGAATCTCAGTATGCAAAGCTGCAGCAGATGAGTAATCAACAAGCCATAGTCAATCGTAGTGAACTGGTACCGTTTAGCTTGTTGCTCCCTATCTTGATTCCCCAACTTTCCAAGGACAGGGCAATGCAACTTCAAACTTTATTGAACAAATTGAAGGTAGGTTTCTCAAACCAGTTTCACTATGATGTCCTTTTTTCCTCTCTTTTGTGCTAAACTACTAAAGTTTGTTGTGCGAGGCTTTTTCATATTACTAAGTTTTTTGTTTTGTCAATTTTGTGGTCATTTGTTCTAGAGAGATGAAATACCCAAAGATCAGTTTGTAAGGCTTTTGAAAGGCATTGTGGATGAGCAGCTGCTTAGAATAGCATTAAAAAAAGTGCAACAACAACTGGTAGGTAGAATAGATGGTTTACTTAGTCTTACAGATGTTTTTTTTCTTAAGGCTGTTAAAGATGGATTTCAACATTATGCTAAAAACCATCCTTTTTCTTGCAGACAAATCCCAAAACAGGTTCTTCTGGAAAGCAACACCATGTAAGAATACCATTATCCAGTTCTAATGCTGTTATTCAAGAAACTGGAAGATCCTCCGTTCACATGCGAGGCCTTAATAAGCAGCAACAACATCATATACATTTCCCATCGACATATGGAAGCAGTGGTGGTAACTTTAACCCTTTTTTGGGGACAATCACTGGTTCATTATCATCTCTCAGACCACAGGATGTGGAAAAGTTCCAAGATCCATTGAATAGAGACATGGGTGGAGATGCTTCTAATTCTCAGCTTCCTGATTCAGATGCAGGTATTCACCGATTTACATTATATTTGAGCTCCCGCTATCATATTTGTACATTGTTCATTAGATTCACTCTTTTTGAGAGATAAGGGGTTGTGTGTTTAACTCCCTCCCAGTAGCATTGCTAACAATTGATTACCAACATTTGCTATTAAAAGAAAAAGGCTATTGAATCTGTATCGATTGCGTTTGAATCTGTATCTTTCAAGATGATTGCATGAAACGTAAGATATTGACAACACTGCACTCAACAACTAAGTTTCACATATCAGTCCTCCAGCTTAAAATAATGAATCCCTATATCAAATTTCAATATCAATTTACCAATCACCGCTATTGCTTCTTTCTTCAAACAAAATCAGCATGGTTGATTTCTTGTAGTTTTGCTGACTATTAACCCCTCTTGTTAAGATTCTTGTCATCTTTTCCTTTTTAGTTAGTTTTCTTTCAAACACCCCCTTTAAATCTACGCACTTTTGTTTATCACATATTTCTTCTAGTTCTCATTCACTGTTTAAAAAGAAGAATTTGTACTTATGTATCTGATTATTCATTACTTAAGAGCTAGTTTAAATATGTTAGATTGTTGCTATCATTGTTATTAAAGTTAGTTAAAACAGGTAGTAAGCCATTTTGTTTACCAAACCACTATTATAAGGTTTCCTGTTAATTAAGTTTAGATTATAAGGTGTCTCTAATATCTTATCCTTTTTTCTTGTTGCAAGAGCCTAGTGGCAAAATTCACACACACTAAGGGCTGAGAAGCGGGGAATAGAGGGTTGAAACCCGCATCCCGGCATATCAAATAATGCTACAGCTTTAAAGCATAAGAACTGTACTTACGTCACAATATCTTAACGTAATCTGTCTCTCTCTAAAATATAGCAGTCTACATACTATTTCCTGTCCCTGTCTATTACATAACATAACATTAGACTACATTTATAAAAAAACTGCAGAATGCACACTATTTCACTTAAAAAAAGTAAGATAAGGAGAAGTTAGAATAAGGAGGTTGAAATGTAGGAATTAAATGAGAGTTTCAAGGATTTAATAGAGGAATTGGAAAAGAATGAGCCTTTGATGGGAGTTTTGGAATTGTAGGAGTTAGAAATTATACTATACAATGTGCAAAAGTTCACTGACTGTTCTTGTTTATTTAGCTAATAGTAGAAAATGTAATCAACTTGGAAAATTTGCAGGCACAATAGAAAGCTGAGGTGTCATCAACAAGATTTGGAGTCGATTTTAATAGATTATTATATTATTATTTAATATAGATCAGAATATCTGAATACAGGAATGCTATACTGACTGTTGATTCATGTTATTTTTCTGTTTGGTTGACAAATTCTTAATTACATTCAGACAATAATGCTATGATTCAAGATGAATGTCTCCAAGGCCAGACTGTACCTGTTTACCACCAACATACTCAAACAAATGCAGTTCAAGATCTTGTCTTTAACCATGAGGTAATCAAAATAAATAATCCCAACTGTGAATCTCAGTATGCAAAGCTGCAGCAGATGAGTAATCAACAAGCCACAGTCAATGAACAACTGAGTAGCCAAGTCAATTGTAGTAAACAGGTACCATTTGGCTTGTTGCTTCCTATCTTGATTCCCCAACTTTCCAAGGACAAGGCCATGCAACTTCAAACTTTATTTAACAAATTGAAGGTGGGTTTCTCAAACCAGTTTCGCTATCATGTCCTTTTTCCCTCTCTTCTGTGCTAAACTACTAAATTTTGTTGTCAAGGCTTTTTCATATTACTAAGTTTTTGGTTTTGTCAATTTTGTTGTCATCTGTTCTAGAGAGATGAAATACCCAAAGATCAGTTTGTACAGCTTTTGAAAGGCATTGTGGATGAGCAGATGTTTAGAATAGCATTAACAAAAATGCAACAACAGGTAGGTATAGTATGTGGTTTATGCAGCCTTACAGATGTTTTTTCTTAAGGCGGTTGAATATAGATTTCAACGTTATGCTAAGAACCATTGTTTTTCTTGCAGATAAAATCAAATACAAGTTCTTCTGGACAACAGCACCCTATAAGCATGCCAACTGTTACTTCAATTCCACCACAATTTAATGATCCCCATGCATTTGTAAAACTTCATCCGAGAAGTATGAATGCTGCTGCAGACCATTCTCATAATACTTCTTCAGTTATCCAAGTGAAGACTGGGCCGACTTATTCAACTATGGACATTAATACTAAAGAATCTCAGGAACATGATGTTCGAGCAGTGGAACCAACTCAATTACTACCATCCAGTTCTAACACCATTAGTCAAGAAACTGAAAACACCCCAGTTCACACACAAGGCTTTTATAATCAGTAACACCAACATATACATTTCCCATCGCCATATGAAATCAGTGGTGGCAACTTTAACCCTTTTTTGGGGACAACCACTGGTTCATTATCATCTCTCAGACCACAACCTAACAATTCACACAAAAGGAGAATTCCACATCAGAGCATTGGTCTAAATCACTTGGGTGTAGAACAGCAGAGTTCATTCAATGATGCTAAGAGAATGCGAGGTGGATCAGTATCAACTGTGGTAAACAATACAGCATCAAAACAAACTTTATATTCTTGGCAACCATCAGCAGAACCTAATGACCTTTCTACAGAGCAGCAACATAAGCATCATTTATCTAAATTGCATGGGTTGCCTTCTGTTAATTCTGGTCAAAATGAACAGGGTGGTGATGTCAATCAAGGCACTGTAAAGGATCAGATGAGCCCCATAGGAGAGGAGGAGATTGAAGTTTCCGCAGGGGAGGCGGAGGGTGAGTGGGAGCAGCAGGTTCCACCACCGGAGCAACAAGCTAACCAGCAAGAGCCAGCGGCACCGGAGGCCATGGGACAGGCCGCACTGCACCAGATATTGGATGTCTTCTGGGAGATTAGGACTGACTTCGCACGGCTAGACAGCAGACTTGGTGCAGTAGAGGCCAGACTGAAAGACCTCGAAGAATATGTCATACAGATTTCAAGGCGTGTCGGTTATGAGTCCACGGAGCAGAGAGGTAGATTAGAGCCCAAGCTCCTACTGTTTTGATGTTTTGCTTTATTTCATTTTGTTGTTATTTTGGTTTCCAACTGGGGTGTTCCATTGTAAACCCCAAGTTACCTTTATGCCTGAACTTGAGTTAGTAATATCAGTCATATTCATTTGTGCCAAAACTGAAATCAATTCTTAACGATTCGTAAACTTCATTTCTAATTCAAATTGAAATTCAGGTGTTTATTTGTCCAGTCTTCAATTGAATTTCGAGGACCGAATTATTTTAAGAGAGGTAGAATGTAACTACCCATACTTTTGTATTTTTACTAATTGAATACTAGATTAAGTAACCGAAACCTTCAACTTTTTTACATTTCGCCTCTATTCTGTCATGATAATCGATTAATTGGCTTTAATGAATCTATTAATTCATTTTATGCCAAAATAATTGGTTCATTACCTGATATTAATCAATTAGTTGTTATATGATATTAGATACTTGTTTTTGTAATAAATTTCAAGGTACTTGTTTTTGTAATAAATTTCAAGGTACTTGTTTTTGTAATAAATTTCATACCCAAGATCTCCCTTGTGCAACTAGGAACTACTTAAGTACTCAATTACTCTTTCTCAAAAAAAAAGTACTCAATTACTCATATAATAGGGCAAGCACTTCAATCAGCCAACTCAAACATTTCAAAATAGAAGCACTAAACAAATGGCAGCAGCCATGACAGGAATAATCAAACAGAACTTCTTCATTATTCACATACAAGTATAACACCTATTACCATACTTGTTTATCTTATATGCTTCTTGATATACGTTCATTAAGGAACAATCGTGCTCAATTTTCTTGTCCAAAGATAAGTAGACTTCTTTTAGCTTTGAGTTTTCAAGAACCACCAAATCTTTTGCTATGATCGGCCAACCTCAAATGCATGAACTTTAGCTTTAAGTTCCCAGGAACAATCTACACCAACCTTGTATGAGCTTTCCATGTGTAACTTCTCGGCTACTCATCTTGCACTCAAGAAATCAGGACATAGCAGTAAACCTTGACCTGTAGGAAATTTCACTTGGTTGTTAGTGATTGGATTTGATTGGATTATCTACTTTAGTTTGCTGATTTTGTTAGCTACTATATGGAGATCTAAAGAATGGTGTATTGTTTTAGTTCATTAAGATTCTTGATCCATGACTTTATAAACAAAATTAAATAAACATGTATTGTATTTAGATGCATACTGATCAGTGATTAGTTTCTGTTATGGATTATTAATCAATATTTAGGTGCTTTTTAGTTAACTTGTCAACAACGAAGAAGATCAGTTCTTGCTATATGGGTGCCCTAGTTGTTGCAGTTGCAAGCAAAGAGAGTAAATGAAATAAAAATTTGACTTAGTTAAAAGTTAATAGAAAATCATTGCTTAGTCTTACAGATGTTTTTTTTCTTAAGGCTGTTAAAGATGGATTTCAACATTATGCAAAAAACCATCCTTTTTCTTGCAGACAAATCCCAAAACAGGTTCTTCTGGACAGCAGCACCATGTAAGGATACCATTATCCAGTTCTAATGCTGTTATTCAAGAAACTGGAAGATCCTCCGTTCACATGCGAGGCCTTAATAAGCAACATCAACATCATATACATTTCCCATCGGCATATGGAAGCAGTGGTGGTTGGTAACTTTAACCCTTTTTTTGGGACAATCACTGGTTCATTCTCATCTCTCAGACCACAACTTCATCATCATGATTTACACATAAGGAGAATTCCAGATCTGAACATTGGTCTAAATCACTTGGGTGTAGAACGGCAGAGTACATTCGACGATTCTAAGAGAATGGGAGGTGGATCTGTGTCAACTGAACATTTATCTAAACCAGACTTAGAGTAGGGCTCTAGTTCCTACTGTTTCGATGTTCTGCTTTGTTTTGTTTTGTTGTTATTTACTTATTTTGGTTTCCGACTGGGGTCCATAATTTTGTTCTGCTTTGTTTTGTTTTGTTGTTATTTACTTACAAGCAGTAAAATGTAATGGCCCATAATTTTGTATTTTTCCTAGTTTGATACATGGTTAATGAACCAAAACTAAAACCCTCAATTTGTACATTTCGCCTATATTCTGTCATCTTCTGTCATAAGAATCAATTAATTGGCTTGCAATAATCAATTAACTCATTTCATGCCAGGGTTAATTACCTGATATTAATTGTTAGTTGTTTTCTGATAAATTAATCGATTAAGTCTTTGTTATTAATAAACTAGCTGTAAAATCTTTCTAGAAACAATCTAAAACAAAAATAAGTCTTTTGTAACATATTATCACAAATTAAAGAAATATGATATAGTTTTATGCACTAGGAAAAGAAAAATTTATCTGTGTGCAACCAAAATCATGTCATATAAAAAGGAATTTTTTTCAACAGCGAAAATATCTCGCCAGGTACCAATAACAATGTCCCTCTTGCTCTTCTTTTCCCGAGGGACAGGTGGAGAGAATCAGATTTATGTTCTTCAAATCTTTCAATGAAGCATGAACATTTTCCTTTGTTTTTCGCCTTGGCAAGTAGTATAACCAACCTGCCTCTCTTCGTTTTTAGTGCCTTTGCAAGATAAAAAAACAATATATCAAACATTAAATTCTAGTTCGGAAAATTCATAGACGACTCAATGACACTTACTGAAGTACTTCTTCAATCTAGGAGGATCACATTCACGTTTGAGGATATCACTCAAAAGCTCCTCATTACACCTTTCAAAGTTCAAACCCACTGGATTTGTATTCTAACTAAAGGAAAATTTTGGCTCACCCACAACATTGCAAAATAGTAAAGGATCACCAGTAATACAAGCAACTTTTGGAAATATAGATTCAAAAAGTTCGTACAAACTCCGATTTGTTGACCACTCATTGAAGAAATAACAACCTGGCTGTCGATCTTCAGTTGGTAAAGGCAAAAGCTTAATGTCGCTGTGCAAGACACTTTCCAATGTGCACATAGAAACTCAAACATCTAATAAATTTCAACAGGTGGGATGAAGTTGATAAGGAGGGTTGTCTAACATCCTCATCACCACACACTTGAACTCAGTAAAAGGTAAACGAAAACCAACTCTATCAAAGACGATTTGTACATGTAGAAAAGTTTAACTCGTATCATTGCCTCTTAAAACAAACTCTATCAACATATTTACAAGCAAGAACATGAAAATCTTGGAAAAAGGCTAGCAACGTACTACCTAAGAGAATTTTCATCTATACACAAAGAGTGAGATTCCCTAAAAGGCTTTGTTTGTGAGTTTTGAGGGAAAGGAAAGGAAAGGCTAAGGAGGGGAAGGGAATGGAAGGAAGGGAAAGGAGAGAGGAGGGAAAACCTTCCCCTTGTTTGGGAGTTAAAAAACCAAGAAAGAAATGAGATAGAGGGCTTATGTGATAATTTTACTATTTTACTATTTTTTTTTTTGAGGGGACCAATCTCACCGCCCACTTGCCCTCCTTTGTGATATACTTTGTAATTTATCTTGTAAATTATAATTGGAATTTTGAATTATTATGAGGACAAAGTTGTCAATTTACCTCCCAAAACCCCCCAATTTGGGGGAACTTTAAAATTGGACAAATGAAGCCCTTCAAAACCCTCTAAAACCTTTCCCTATTTTTTTAAAAACTTCGAAACAAGAGTTTACCTCTCCATAAACTTTTCCTTCCCTTCCCCTCCCCTCCAAAACCCAACTCGCAAACAAAGCCTAATAGACTCCAATATCCAGACTTTTTTTTAGAGGGCTAATAAGTAATACCCGGACATAAGCACTCAAATTCCTACCACAAAGTTTTCTATTAGGGTTAAACACTACGACATGGGACATACTTGTTATGAGAGGAGGAAAAAAAAACTTTATTACGGTAGAAAAACATTTAATATAAGAAAATATATATGGTAGAAAAATAAATAATTTGATGGCATTGAATTGATTAGCAAGTTTTTGTTTTTGACAAACATGATTAGCAGTTGACTTTTTTTTATATATAAAGTTTTTTTTTAGGGAATACTATATATAAAGTTGATGTTATTGAAAACGATAAGTATAATTTGTTACTAAATTAAAGTGTAAAATATCTATATCTATAATTTTAATCAAAATTAAAATTTCATAAAAACTTATGTGTGTAAATTGACAAACGTTTAACAATTTTGGTTTTCACATTTTCTCTAATTTGAGGGGGTATTTGCAAGAATTCACAATTTCGGAGGGTTTTTGGCTATTTACTCCATTAAAATTGTATTAATTAGAGAAACATGTATTATCATTGATCACATTCTGCCTTCATGAATTTTATTTTCCTTTCCATAAATTGATTCATCGTAATCGTTAGGCATTGAATGTGTTATAGAAACGTCTGCATTCATTGTATTTACTCGGTTTTCTAGAAAGGTTCAGTGCTAAGATACGGTAAAGAAAAAAAAAATGGTAGAAAAGATACGGTAGAGAAAAATTCTATAAGAAATTGGTAGAAAAGTAAATAATTTAATGGCAATGACTTGATTAGCAAGTTAACTTTTTTTTATATATTGCAGTTGAAATAGATAGCAACAAATTCATTCAACTATCCTGTTGCCTTCAATCAATAATAGGTCATCTTTCACCTTAATATACACTGTCACCCGACTCTCGATTCTGCAACCACTCTCATAATCATGGAACGCCATTCTCCATCTCCTCGCCGGAGCCGGAGCCGCCGCAGCATCTCTCCTCTTCCACGAGACAAACAACATCATTCTCCTCCACCTTCTTCTTACAACCGCTCTCGTTCTCCTGTGCCACGGGACCAGCCGCAACAACATTCTCATTCTCTAACTAATAGAAGAGATATGAACTATGACCTAATCAAGGTTTCCTTGACCATGGCCAACCATTTGCTCTCCAAACAAGAACTTAAAGAAAAGGATGTTGTGTTTTCGCCATTGTTAATCCACTCCGTGCTCAGCATCATCGTGGCTGGCTCTGAGGGTCCCACACATCAAAAGCTTCTCGACTTCCTCGGCACAAAATCCATTGATCATGTCAACTTCTTTGCCTCCTATCTCCTTTCAGCCATACTCAATGATCCTTCTCCTGCCGGTGGACCTTGCGTCTCTTTTGCCAATGGCCTATGGGTTGAACAATCCCTTTCTCTTCAACCTTCCTTCAAGCAAATCGTCTCTACTGATTATAAGGCCACTTTGTCTTCGGTAGATTTCAAGAACAAGGTATTTTTCTTTTTCACTGCAATCCATGCCCTAGCTGCTTTATTTTCTGTTAGTTAATGGATTTACCTTCACAATCAATTGGTGTACTTTATTTCATAACATAATTTAGAGGATATGTTTTACAATTGAAGCATAAATAACCTTTAAAGATATGCTTTTAAAGACTACACTAACAAGCATAAATGACTTTTGGTGTATCTTGTACAGTTATCTATCTATATATATATATATATATATTTTGCATTTAAAAAAAATGTACACAAACAAGTATTGCTTTTATTTTTACCCAATAAATAAATGGTTTTTCATTATCTCCGTCTTTTTACTCTTTTTATTTGATATTAAAAGTATATATATAACAAACTCAACAAAATATTATTATATTTCTCAATGACACCAAAAATCTAGCAAAATATAATATAATTATTTTTGTATGACACAACAATATAACATCTATAACAGCTAGTGATAGGATTTTGGCAAGTGTACTAAAATTATCGAAGTAATACTAATGATTGTATCCACGAGGATTGTTGTTAACTTCTACTTAACAATTTCATTATCAAAATGATGTATTAAATTCCAGGTTTCTCTAGGCAGTCGAGTTGGTATTTGTAACATAAACTGTGTAAAGACGGTAAAAGTTGGTTTTAGAAATTAATGAGAGGTGCGATCATACCAACACTAATGCATCGGATCCCATCAGAACCCCGCAGTTAAGCGTGGTTGGGCGAGAGTAGTACTAGGATGGGTGACCTCTTGGAAAGTCCTTGTGTTGCACCTCTCCCACCCTTTTCTTGTCAAAGAAAAAAAGAAATTAATGAGAAAAATATGGTTAAGACCTTTGAATTCTCTAATGTTCTTCTACGGTAATTTTCACCCACAATTCACTCAATAGTCATCTAATTTAACGACATATTAACACGATAATTCTACTCAATCTCTTGACCTAGAATTCTCTCCGCAAGTGACAATCCCTTAATCTCTTAAGTGAATTCGGGACTATTGGAGATTTTAACAGTCTGTTAATCTATGAGTCACAACCTAATAATTTTCTATCTCTAGCTTAATTACTTAGGTTAAACCTATTACCTAAATCAGAGTCAAAAGTCAAGACTAATAGTCATTCAAGTTCTAAGATCAATTTGCATATTCAAGAAGCTAGTGCTAGTAGTCAATAATAAACATACAAACAACATTAAACACAATGTAATATGAATTAAGTTAAACTTTCATTGATATTCAAGGGAGTTCATACATATTAGGTTCCATAAAATTACATCAGATTACACTAAGTTTTAACCATAGAGAGATTAGTTACTAATGCAAAAGTAAAATCCATACATGTAAATGGAGGAGTGACTATGAGTTTTGATGGTCTTCCACCAGATCTGTAAAACTTCAGCTCCAAAATATGCCTTTTCTCTCTCCAATTTCAAACCCTTATTCAGAAAATTCGTGTTCCTTATATAGCCACGGGTAAAATCGGCCACCGAAAGTGTAAAATCGGCCATCGAAATCTCTATAAATCAAAATATATGTTCCCTGCTCCTGCGAAATCGGCGGCCGAAAATTGTCGAAACAAAATGGTCTTCCTGGCCTTGAAATTGGCACACGATTGTATGAAATCAGTACCCGATTTGTGCTTCTTGAGATTTACATCTTTTTGGCTTTTAATGCCCAAGATTACAATGAGTAGTTTCGCATTAAAAATACATAAAAAAAATGACTAAGAAAAGAGAGACGACAGAGTGTCATCAGCTAGCATTCAGATCGACACCCGCATGTCCGCTCTTTTTATTGTGAAATTGAGTATAAATTACGAACAATACTTTTTATGATATTTTGATTAAAATTATTTTGATTTTGATTAAAATTATAGGTATAGATAATATATATTTTCTACTTTCATATTGTAACAAATTATACTTATATTTTTTAATGATATCAACAACATAACAATTATAATATAAATTCTTATCTTTTTGAATAACACCAACAAAATATCATTCTTATAGTCAAATTTTTGTAAGAGTATAATTAGAAGTGAAAAAATCAGTCCAAAACCATGTATTATCTATATATATAATATCTTCTATACTATATCTATACCATATAAATATATTATTTATCTATACTATATATAACGAAAATATATAGGTTTCGGCTGTCATTTTCACTTTCAATTATACAATTAAACAAATTTGACTATAAAAGTGATATTTTGTTGGTGTCATTTAAAAAGATAAGAATTTATATTTGTTTCTTTAAAAAAAAATTATATTTGTTATATTGTTGTATCATTGAAAAAGATAAGTATAGTTTGTTACAATATGAAGTGCAAAATATCTATTATTTATACCTATAATTTTAATCAAAATCAAAATAATCTCAATCAAAATTTCATAAAAATTATTATTCGTAATTTATACGCATTAACGCAATATAAAGAGCGGATAGATGGTCACAAAGTGCCCTTTGCACGCTAGTACAAAGAAAATACATGAATTTGGGGTGACTTTTTCCTTTTTAATTTTACCCTTCATTTAATGTATGGAATTTACCATTTTATCCTTTTTATAATATTATTTAAACTATTAATTAAAAAAATAGTTAAATCTCAACTCCCCCACTAAAACAGGAACAAAATTATCTTAAAAATATATAAAGGAAATATGATATATTGGGCTGGAATTTTCATTATTTCAATTATACCCTTAAACAAATATTTCTATATTAATTCTATATTGTTGGTGTCATTGATAAAGATAAAAGTTTATATTATATTTGCTATATTGTTATGAAATTGAAAAGGATAAGCATGATTTATTACAATTAGACCCTGTTTGGTTTGAACTTATTTTGAGCTTATGAAAAATAGCTTATATGCAAATAAATAAGATTTTATTTATAAATTCTCACTAACGAAAATCGTATCTTCATTATAAATAATACATAAACACTTATTTATTTAAGCTGTTTTATATAAGCTCTAAAATAAGTTAATCCAAACGGGCCCTAAGTCACAAACACATACTCCCCCCGTTCCTTTTTAAGTGTCTTTTTATGGTGAATTTTTCGTTCCTATTTAATTGTCGTTTTGGTATTTTAAAGGTATGATTTGTCAATTATACTCTTTGTCAATTAGTCTTATGTTTTTCAATAAAACTAATTAATGCTATATATTTGAAAAACTAAAGTTTTTTTTTTTAAACAAAGTTTGTTTGTTTTAAAACAAAATTTGTTTCTTGTTATCTTTAAATTTAAACAAAATTTTGTTAGCTATGATAATGGTTCCATGAAGAGTTAAAATTATATAAATAAGATGAGTAGTACTTATTAAAAATTTCATGTGCAAAGTAAAACAACAGATCTGAGAGAAAAATAAAATAAAAGACTCAATGTTCAAAAGGAATAAAGAGTGGAAGACTTATTGCAAATTATTTGTTATAAGAGAAAGATAAAGACGTAGAAAAATAGAAATTTGTTGGAGAAAGAGAGTAGTAACTAAAAATTGTTTCTTACATACTAAATTTATTAGAAAGATAAAGTGTGTGCAAAAAATATAGGTAATTATTAGTGGATTAAAATGAAGGTACAATAGGAAAAACAAATGTGCAAAAATACACTTTGCTATTTTTTTGTTAAAATTCTAAAACGACACTTAAAAAGGAACGAAAGGAGTATTATATAGACTAGCGTTTAGATGGGCACGCCCGTCTAAACTCTCTTCTTTTTGCGTTAATAAGTGTAAATTACGAACGGTAGTTTTTATAAAATTTTGATTAAAATTAATTTGGTTTTGATTAAAACTGTAGGTATAAATAATAGATATTTTATACTTTCATATTGTAACAAATTATACTTAATTTTTTCAATGATACCAACAATATAACAAATATAGTATCTTTAAAAAAAAATATAACAAATATAATATAAATTATTATCTTTTTGAATGATACCAAAAAAATAATGGTGAAAAAGATGGTCTACTTTTGATATATATATATAGTATAGATATTTTTAAAAATGAAATTCAAATTATTTTATTATTATTATGAAATTCTAATTTTACTAAAAATGGTCAAGATTATTATTAAAGTATTCCTTCTATTTTTTTATTTTTTTATCAATTTATTTCAATTTTAAAAACGTATATGTTTACTTCCCTAAAAAAAACGTATATATTTCCTATAGTTAGTTTTTTTTACTAAGACTATGATTTGTTCTTAACAAACACTTGAAATTTAATTTGTTACTTTAGATGTTATAAATCTTTAACTACAACTTATTTTATCCATTATTTACTACTTTTTTTTTCTCCGAGATTCGAACCCCGGACCTTACATACAATATGCATTGTCCTTACCAATCGAGATAACCTCACAAGGACATCCATTATTTACTACTACTAATCATACTTTTGCTTCTATTTTTTGTAGAAACAATCACTTTTTTAAAATCTATCCGTAAAATAAATAATAAATAAAAAACTATAAGCAGACTATAGATACAATTAAGGTTTTAAGATGTGTGATCCTTCAGATTAGAATAGAATTTTTGAATAGAAATTCAAATCAACGGAATATAGAAATTTATTAGCATACAAAATATATAGATTTATTAGAAAATATAGAGATAGATTCAAATGCACGTACTTCGGTTTGTTACGAGAGTTTGTTATCTCACTTGTATATTTATACCAACTTTGGGTCAAAAAATATACATTTTTTATCACTTGATAAATTAATTAATTAAATTATTATCCGAAATTTGTTATGATCCAACAGAATTTTCAGGATATATGCGGTTGCTTAAGTCACTCGTTTTTTTGTAACAAACTCTCTCTATAAAGAGTTCACCCCACTCATTCTTTAAACAGTTGATAATTCCTGTGCTTTTCCTCTTTTCTGCCTCCTTCGACTTGTGTTGACGAGTCTTAAACCATATTTTTTTGAGGTGTATATTATTGAACAATTACACAATGCATAATCAACAAGCCACGGTCAATGAACAACCTAGTAGCCAAATCAATCGTAATAAACAGGCGCCAATTGGCTTGTTGCTCCCTATCATAATTCCCCAACTTGCCGAACACAAAGCCATTGAACTTCAGACTTTATTGGACAAATTGAAGGTCTGTTTCTCAAACCAGTTTGGCTATCATGTCTTTTTTCCCTTTCTTTTGTGAACTACTAAAGTTTGTTGTGCGAGGCTTTTTCATATTACTAAGTTTTTGTCAATTTTGTTGTCATTTGTTCTAGAGAGATGAAATATCCAAAGATCAGTGTGTAAGGCTTTTGAAAGGGATTGTGGAGGATCAGATGATTAGGAAAGCATTAACAGAAGTGCAACAACAGGTAGGTAGAGTATGTGGTTTATGCAGCCTTACAGATGTTTTTTCTTAAGGTGATTGAATATAGATTTCAACGTTATGCTAAGAACCATTGTTTTTCTTGCAGATAAAATCCAGTACGGATTCTTCTGGACAACAGCACCCTGTAAGCATGCCAACTGTTACTTCAATTCCAGCACAATTTAATGATCCCCATGCAATAGTAAAACTTCATCCGAGAAGTATGAATGCTGCTGCAGACCATTCTCATAATACTTCTTCAGTTATCCAAGTGAAGACTGGGCCGACTTATTCAACTATGGACATTAGTACTAAAAAATCTCAGGAACATGATGTCCGAGCAGTGGAACCAACTCAATTACTACCATCCAGTTCTAACACCATTAGTCAAGAAACTGAAAACACCCCAGTTTACACACAAGGCTTTTATAATCAGCAACAACAACATATACATTTCCCATCGCCATATGAAATCAGTGGTGGCAACTTTAATCCTTTTTTGGGGAAAATCACTGGTTCATTATCATCTCTTAGACCACAACCTCAACCTCACAATTCACACAAAAGGAGAATTCCACATCAGAGCATTGGTCTAAATCACTTGGGTGTAGAACACCAGAGTTCATTCAATGATCCTAAGAGAATGCGAGGTGGATCAGTATCGACTGTGGTAAACAATACAGCATCACAACAAACTTTAAATTCCTGGCAACCATCAGCAGAACCTAATGACCTTTCTACTGAGCAGCAACAAAAGCATCATTTATCTAAATTGCATGGGCTGTCTTCTGTTAAATCTGGTCAAAATGAACAGGGTGGTGGTGTCAATCAAGGCATTGTAAAGGATCCCGCAGGGGAGGCGGAGGGTGAGTGGGAGCAGCAGGTTCCACCACCCGAGCAACAAGCTAACCAGCAAGAGCCAGCGGCACCGGAGGCCATGGGACAGGCCGTACTGCACCAGATATTGGATGTCTTCTGGGAGATTAGGACTGACTTCAGACGGCTAGAGAGCAGACTTGGTGCAGTAGAGGCCAGACTGAAAGACCTCGAAGAATATGTCATACAGAATCCGGGCGTGTCGATTATGAGTCCACGGAGCAGACAGTTAGATTAGGGCCCAAGCTCCTACTGTTTTGATGTTTTGCTTTATTTCATTTTGTTGTTACTTTGGTTTCCGACTGGGGGTGCTCCATTGTAAACCCCAAGTTACCTTTATGCCTGAACTTGAGTTAGTAATATCAGTCATATTTCCATTTGTGCCAAAACTGAATCCAATTCTTAATGATTCGTAAACTTCATTTCTAATTCAAATTTGAAATTCAGCTGTTTATTTGTCGAGTCTTCAATTGAATTTCAAGGACGGAATTATTTTAAGAGAGGTAGAATGTAACGAACCATAATTTTATATTTTTACTAATTCAATACTAGATTAAGTAACCCAAACCTTCAACTTTTGTACATTTCGCCTCTATTCTGTCATAATAATCGATTAATTGGCTTTAATGAATCTATTAATTCATTTTATGCCAAAATAATTGGTTCATTACCTGAGATTAATCAATTAGTTGTTATATGATCTTAGGTACTTGTTTTTGTAATAAATTCCATACCCAAGATCTCCCTTGTGCAACTAGTAACTACTTAAGTACTCAATTACTCATATAACATGGCAAGCACTTCAATCAGCCAACCCAAACATTTCAAAATAGAAGCAGTAAACAAATGGCAGCAGCCATGACAGGAATAATCAAACAGAACTTCTTCATTATTCACATACAAGTATAACTTATATTCTTCTTGTTATATGTTCATTAAGGAACAATCGTGCTCAATTTTCTTGTCTAAAGACAAGTTGACTTCTTTTAGCTTTGAGTTTTCAAGTACCATCAAATCTTTTGCTATGGCCAACCAAACTCAAACGTATGAGCTTTAGATTTAAAGTTCTCAAGAACCACCAAATCTTTTGCTATAATCGACCAACCTCAAATGCATGAACTTTAGCTTTGAGTTCCCAGGAACAATCTACACCAACCTTGTATGAGCTTTCCATGTGTAACTTCTCAGGTAGTCATATTGCACTCAAGAAATCAGGACATAGCAGTAAACCTTAACCTGTAGGAAATTACACTTGGTTGCTACTGTTATTGTTAGTGATTGACTTTGTTTGCAGAAATATGATCAATGACATTCCCATTCTTGGGCCTCTTGCTGCTACTATTGATGTCACTTTGTTTTATGATCATCTACTTCGGTTTGCTGATTTTGTTAGCTACTATATCGAGATCTCAAGAATGGTGTATTGTTTTAGTTCCTTAAGGTTCTTGATCCATGACTTTATGAACAAAATTAAACAAACATGTATTTAGATGCATGCTGATCAGTGATTAGTTTCTGTTATGGATTTTTAATCAATATTAAGGTGCTTTTTAGTTAACTTGTCAACAACTAAGAAGATCAGTTGTTGCTATATGGGTGCCCTAGTTGTTGCAGTTGCAAGCAAAGAGTGTAAATGAAATAAAAATTTGACTTAAAAAATAGTTAAAAGTCAATAGAAAATCATTGCTTTGGTGTTGGTACACGTGCACTCAGTGATTCTAGAGGTCGTTTTATAAAAGTAAGGACAGCTTGGTATGATGGTGTACTCACTCCAATGGAAGCAGAAACATGGGGACTCAAGGAAGCTACGATTTGGCTTGGTGAAATGGGGATGTCAAGTGTGTTGATAGAACTAGATTGCAAGCTAGTTACTGATGGCATAGGGGACAAATCTACAAACCAATTTGAGTTTGGCAAAATTATTCATGATTATAAAATGCTCCTTTCCAACTTCCAAACTTAGTTTAGTTAAGGGGCAAGTTAATTTTGTTGCTCTTCACTTAGCAAGTGCGTCAAAATTTTATGTTAGTCGTCGTGTGTTTGATTATATTTCATAATTGTATTTCTCACATTTTGATGAATGAAATAGGGCCCGTTTGGATTAGGCTTATTTTGAGCTTATGAAAAAGAGTTTATACAAATAAATAAACTTTTATGTATTATTCATAAATTTGTAAATGTAGTTTATGCAAAAAAATAGTTTATGAAGATACAATTTTCATTAGTGGAGGCTTATAAATTAACATAAAAACTTATTTATTTGCATAAGTTGTTTTCCATAAGCTTAAAATAAGTCTAATCCAAACAGACCCATAGTATAACTTTGTCATTGTCAAAAAAGAAATCAACGGAAAAATTTGTATGAGCTTTGCCTGCAGTCGTCAATCAAATATCATCACATTCAAAAAAATTGGAAAGACAACCTTGGCCTCACCATTAAAATTGCTTTAAGTAGAGACATTGATCTTATTCTGCCTTTATGATTTTCATTTGTCTTTCCATAAAATGTGTAACAGGAACATTTGTATTAGTTGTGTTTGTAACGGGCACTTCTATTTTGTTTTCTAGAAAATTTGACTGATTAGATACGGTAGAAAAAATAAAAATAAAAGGTTTTTTCTAGATTGTCTTTAAAGAATGGTGGGTAATTTATCCATCAACCAATGAAAACGAGCAATTTATTTGTGGGGTCAAGATATAGTTCATGATACCACTTAAAAATTTGAATGTTTATTAGTTGTAGTAAATTACTCACCATTCTTTCATGGGCAGTCATAAAAGATATGGTAGAAAAATAAACAATTTGATGGCATTGCCTTGATTAGCAAACTTGATTTGCAAGTTAACGTTTTATATATAGCAACAAACCCTAATTCAGTCACTTACTCTCTATTCTGGAATATGGGCCGTCGCTCTCCATCCTCCAGCCCTCAACTGAGCCACCGCAGCATCTCTCCTCCACCGCCTTCTCGCTCTCCTTCTCGGAAACGGTTAAAGAAAATTCAAATCCAACACAAACATAAGCGCAAAAACAGTAGGAGCCATAACGGCAGCACAGGGAGGGATTCGGAGAACAAAACATCTGAGCGGAAGGAGAGGAAGAGAGTGGAGTGGAAGAGCCATATCTGGAGGAGCGGACATAGAAGGTCTCAGTGGTTGCCGAAGGATCACTCCGCAGCTGCAGACTCAAAGCCTGGCGATGAAGTGTCTGGTGATATAATCAACGACCTAACCAAGGTTTCCATGACCATGGCCAGCCATTTGTTCTCCAAACAAAATTTTAAAGAAAAGAATGTTGTGATTTTGCCATTGGCGCTACACACTGTGCTAAGCATCATTGCTGCTGGCTCTGAGGGTCCCACACAACAAGAGCTTCTCGAATTCCTTCGGTCCAAATCCACGGAACATCTCAACTCCTTCGCTTCTCATCTCCTTTCAGTCGTACTCAAGGATGCTTCTCCCACCGGTGGACCTTGCCTCTCTTTTGTCAATGGCGTGTGGGTTGAACAAACCCAATTTCTCTTCAACCTTCCTTCAAACAAATCGTAGCTACTGATTACAAAGCCAATTTGGCTTCCGTTGATTTCCAAAACAAGGTATGTATATCCATTGTCTTTTTTATATATAATTGTGTCACAGTAAGGTATTTTCTAAAGTTTTTGGTTGTTTAATTGTTGTAGTTGTTAATGCATTTCTTGCACTTGTTTTTAAATGGTGTTTGATTGATGGCTATAATGTCGATTTTGGATATGATGCGAACTGGATTTGGAACTTGGAAGTGTTAATTTGTTATTTTCCCCTTAGTTTGACTCATAAGCTTTTGAAAACATAACTCTGTTTATTTAGAAGGGAGAGATGATTATTATTACTATTGCTGTCTCCTTCAGCATACAACTATAATAAGATGATTTTAGAGCAGCTAGTATCAACTTCTATGAAAATAATTGACAAATGCAACTTTGCTCTCCTTATTGTTTTCCACCGTAAAATGTGAAAATTATACAGACAAAAAGTTAATTTATTATATTGAAATAATTGTGAAAATAATTCAATTGATCTATTTGCATAACTGATTTTTAAATTTGATATGGTTTTAAAGGCTGATGAAGTGGCTAAAGAAGTAAATTTATGGGCCAAAAATGAGACAAATGGTTTTATTAAAGAAATTCTTCCTCCAAGATCGGTCCACAACTTAACCAGACTCGTATTTGCTAATGCAATGCACTTTAAAGCAGCATGGGATGATCCATTTGATATTCCCATGACTAAAGACTATGATTTCCACCTTCTAAATGGCAGCTCAGTCAAAGTTCCCTTCATGACTAACATGAAGGATCAATTTATTAGTGTTTTCGATGATTTCAAAGTACTTCGTCTTCCTTATAGGCAAGGTGAAGATAAGCGTTATTTCTCCATGTACATTTTTCTTCCAAATGCAAAAGATGGATTGACAGATTTGGTTGAGAACATGGCTTCTAAATTTGAGTTACTACAACACAATCTTCCACTTATTCAAAAGAAAGTGAGAAACTTCAAAATTCCAAGATTCAAATTTTCAATTTGGCTTGAAACTTCTGATATGTTGAAGGAGTTAGGAGTGATTTTACCTTTCTCTCCCAGAAGTTTAACAAAAATGGTGGACTCTCTTGTGGGTCCAAACCTTTTTGTTTCCAACATATTTGAGAAGTATTTCATTGAAATAAATGAGAAAGGCACTAAAGTTGCTTCGGCTAGTGCTGCTGTAGTGACACTTTGCATGCGTATGGGTGATCCACTAGACTTTGTAGCTGACCATCCTTTCTTATTTTTAATTAGAGAAGATTCAACTGAAACAATCATTTTTGTTGGACAAGTGCTTAATCCTCTTGTTAGATGATCTTAACTTCTCATCCTAGAATCAATTCGATCACTATGATATCGAGGGTAACTCATCTTTTATTAAGAATGCTTTATTTATGACAATAGTTTATTGATTTTTATATGATAAGAGTGTGTGTCGATGACATTAAGATTGTCTTAGTGGTTACTTCTTTTGAGACTAATTTAAGTTTCGATAGAATTCTGATTGAGGTTACTTTTTATTATTATTTAGACGAGAAATTAGCAATAAACAAAATGTTTTACCATGTAGTCAGGATTACACTATGAAATTTGTCTTATAACTATAAACAATACAAACAAGTTGTTGAGTTCAAGTGGTTAACGAGTTTTACTAAAAGTGTGAATCGTTTGAAAGAATCCAAGTTCCAACTTCTTTGTCAGGTTTTACTTACTTAAAGACCGAACTTCAAAATATTAAAGTCCCTATCCCTGAAAACCAGAAAGTTAACAAACAAAATTATACAATACATAAATATGGTCGTATATGCTGTTGTTAGACATTAATACATTAATTTATTTATTTTTTGGTGTTACCCTTTGGTTCTCAGAGGAAAAGGTCTCTGGTAAATTGGAGTTTGGTCGGGAAGTAGGTTAAGTCCAACCAAGAATTGTTTCACACAGAAATTCAACTCAGATAATTTGTCCTTTATGGAGCTCATTAACCATTTGAGCTCAATTGTTTCGTTGTTATACACTAATTTTTATGTACATTTACAAATGTAAATAAAGTAAGAAAAAAATTTGGTACAAGAAAATAAATAAATAAACTTTATTATAGATATAATGGTATTTTGGTATTAAGCTATAAAACACATACTAAAGTAAGCTGCTTTTTTTTTTCGTCAAGTAGTGTAGTGGATATAAATTCACCTTTAAGGTAGGTATGGCAACAAGGCAGGGTGGGGGCAGATTTAAGCATTACCAGTCTCGCCCCCGCTTCCATGTATCAGTCTCGTTTGCGCCCCTAAACCCTGTCGATGGTAAGAATTGAACACCCAACCCCCGCCTCTGCATATATTATGCATTGTCCCTTACCAAGTGAGTTAACCATGTTAAAATCTTTATCCAACAATCGAGACTAATTGACCGGACAAGAAAACAATATTAGCTCCCTCTTATGAGACTTTTTGTATAAGAACAAGAATAGAGAGGAGCGAAAGCTAAAAGAGAGTATTATATTGTTATATTATGTGTATATTTATGTTATAGGTGAGTTCTATGATAGGAAAAAAAATCCTTGCGAAGGAAAAAGAGTACGACTTCCAAGAAAAAATTATATTTAAGGAAAAAGTGTACAACATATTTTTCTGTGAATTGCCTCGTTAAAAGTCTTGTCAGGAAAACTAAATGGTCTTCCCTATGAAGACAATGGTCTTACCAGGGAGTATAGAAGATGTTTATTTCTCCTCTTAAAGACAATTATATCTGAGACGACGAAGAGCATCTTTTGTACCAATTTTGCAAAAAAAAAAAAAAAAAAAAACTTTAGAGCTACTTTGTAAAGACCCATTTTAACAACTTTATCCAGGAGGGGGAAGGATTTTCAAAACTAATTTACAGTTTTACATATGATTTGAGACTCAACTCTCCCATGCAAATAAAACCATGTATTGACAATGCTTATATATAAATAATAATTTAATGGTAAAAAATAATAATTTAGATATATAAGTAATAAGTCTCAAAATATTATTAATTTTTTTTTATTGATAAATGCCCTTTTAATATATAAAAAGAACTAACATGGTGCAAGGAACATAAATATAATTAGAGAAGAAGACGACCTCTCTCTTTAGATTCCCTCTGCAATAAAGCAGCTCTAGTTTTTTCTCTTTAAATTATCTCTTTCATTTTTTATTTTTCGAGGGATGATATTTAATCAATTTTTTTTATTAGAAATCACTTATCTTCCTCTTTTTCTCATCTTTTAATCTAAATAAGTGATTTTCACATGGATTCTTTTTTTGTGATTTCGCCGTCTGAATGCGGCATCGTGTTATCCATCATCTCATGCAACATTGTTTGATTTCCCGTCTTATTGCGATGTTCGTTTTGTTCATATTGAAATTTCGGTTTCAATAATTACAAACTATTACAAATTCATTCAATGATCTGGGTGTTAATATTGCAAATCCAGAAACATAAATATTTTTATCATTTTGATTTTATCATGAATGTTTTGTATGTCATTAACATAAATGTTATGAGTTTGTTTGCAGATTCATCATTTACATTTTAGCAACGTTGATTATGTAGTTGTATATGATATACTCTATCAATTTTAAAAAAATATCTTGTTTTTGTATAAAAAATAAATAAACAGAGAAGAACAAAAATGTAATAGAAATGGGATGCAAAAATATAATGACAAGAACAAAAATATAATCAATCAGAGAAGGTAAAATAAAAAAATCAATAAGATTAAATTTACATTTTAATATATAAATGACAGTAATTTTGTCATTGTACTTAAAATTTTAATAGTCCATCTCTTATATGCTCCATTTCCAAAACCCCAATTTAGAAGGAAGAAAAAAAACGTGCTTTGGAGAGATTTTGCTCATCTCTTATCACCTCCAAAAATTTGTATCAAATACACATAATTTAAAGTTCAAATACCTCGATCCTTTAAATGAGTTGTTTTTAATAAATTAATTCTTTAATTTTATTTTGCAATAAGTTACTCTTTAACCATTATTTTTTTTTTAACAAATGAGTCCTTTTTTTTGTTGGTGGTGTCCGGGTTTGAACTCTGGACCTTGCATATATTATGTATTGTCCTTACCAACTGAGCTAAGTTCACGGAGACAACAAATGAATCTTTTAATCGAATGATTTTTTTGATTCAAAACAAGAGTGAATAATACACCAATAAACCTTAGTTTTGAGAATAGTAAATTTGTAATCACCAACATAATATTAAATGTTCACACAAGCTTTTTTAATTAAGTTTGATAAAAAGAGCGTAATGGTAAAAATAATTTATGACATAAAGGAGAAATTAACTGCACAACAAATAAATGATTACTAACTCATTACAAAAAATTAAACAAGGAGGGGAGTTTGTGTGTTTCACATAAGACTAATAAATACCGATTAATTGGTAGGAACATTACAAAATGGGAAATGATATTTGTACAACTATTTTGTGACAATTTTTTTACAACTTTTTCTCTCATACTTACATTATCCTTTTATTCTCTCTTCCTTTTTCTCTCTCCATTGTTTTTAACAGAAAAGAAGTTGTCACCAAAAGTTGTATCAAATGATTGTTCAAATATCACTACTCTTACAAAATATATGCAGGGGTCGGAGTACAAACTCCGGATTCCCCACTTCTCCACATTTATAATGTGTGAACTCCAATCATTAGACTATTTGACAAAAACAAATATCGGTGCAAACTTCATATCAAAGCACATTTTTTTCTTCCTAAAAATCTTGATGGAATACCACCAAATTTGGTTGGACTCTTTAAAAAGTCCTGAAAATCTTAATTGAATACCTCAAGATTTTTTTTATAACTAAAAAGTCTTATAGAATCCTTCGAAATCTCAATTCAATACACCCTAAAAGTTTGTTTTTTTTAAACAAAGTTTATTTCTTGTTATCTTAAAATTTAAACAAAATTTTGTTACCTATAATAATGGTTTCATGAATAGTTAAAATTCTATAAATAAGATGAATATTAATTGTTAAAAATTTCAAGTGCAAAGTAAAAGAACAGATCTGAGACAAAAATAAAATAAAAGACTCTCTGAATGTTCAAAAGGAGGAAAGAGTGGAAGACTCGTTGAAAATTGACTTAAATTAATAAAAGAGATGTGCACAATATTTAGAAAATTGACAATTATTTATTATGAGAGAGAGTGCAAAATAAAAATAGAAATTTGTTGGAGAAAAAGATAGTAACTAACAAATGTTTGTTACGAGAGAAAGATAACATATTAAATTTATTGAAAAAGAAAGTATGTGAAAAAAAATAGGAATATATTGGTGGATTAAAACGAGGGTATAATAAAAAGAAAATATGCAAAAATATATTTTACTATTTGATGTTAATATTTCAAAACGACATTTAAAAAGGAACTGAGAGAGCCCTAACTAAATCATTTTTTTAAAAATAATAACTAATCTTATTAACCAAAAATATCAAAAAAAAAAAATTAATCTTTTTATTAAATTATTATTACTCTCTTTCAAAAATAAATTAAATTATTATTACTCATTGTGAATTTTTTTCATGTTGGTCTAAATTAACAAACTCATGTGTGTATATATATATTTGGGGGACAATATTTACAAGAAAGGTCTGAACTCTGAAAAGAGGTTTTTGATTAACTCTCTCTCCTGCGATTCCAGATACACAAAAAACGCGATTTCCGTTTCTGCAACACGTTCGGGTATTTTCGATCTTCAATTTTCTTCTTCCTCTGTTGTGATTTATATTTGTTCATGTCATTTTCCCCTAATATTTCTGAATTAAAAATAAATTTGAAATTCTGAATTGCAGAAAACCTTGCGTTGCTATGGACCCATCTATAGTGAAGCTTCTCGAAGACGATGAGGATGAAACTATGCATTCAGGCGCAGATGTTGAAGCGTTCCAAGCTGCATTGAATCGAGACATTGGCGGAGATGCTTCTAATTCTCATCTTTCTGATTCTGATGCAGGTATTCATTATTTGTATCATTCATTATTTAAAAAAATTCTGTTTGCTCAGATAAATTCTTAATCACATTCATACACAGCGGTATGGTTATTGCTTCATTTTTATTTTTTTTGTTGAAGGAAGCAATAATTCATTTAGTCAATCATTACAAACGTGGCCAACTTCGAGCCATGACAACCAGACTGACTCTCAAAATCAGGAGCCTAATATTGAACAACAGCAAGAGCAACCTTCGTCCGAAACGGAGCTAAAACAACAAGGACCTGTTGTGGAACCGATACAGAATGTTGCCTCACAAGATGCTAGTAATCTTAATTTATCACAAGATGAATCTCTCCAACGCCAGTCTTTACCTGTTTCTCATCAACAATCTCAATCAAATGAAGTTATCAAATCTGAAAAAGATCCCGTTTTTAACAACGAGGCAATCAAAACAAATAATCCCAATGAACAATCTCAGTATGCAAAGCTGCAGCAGATGAGTAATCAACAGGCCTCGGTCAATGAACAACCTAGTGGCCAAGTCAATCGTAGTAAACAGGTACCATTTGGCTTGTTGCTCCCTATATTGATTCCCCAACTTCCCAAGGACAGGGCAATGCAACTTCAAACTTTATTTAACAAATTGAAGGTGGGTTTCTCAAACCAGTTTCACTATCATGTCCTTTTTCCCTCTATGCCATGCTAAACTACTAAAGTTTGTTGTGCAAGGCCCGTTTCATATTACTAAAATATTTGGTTGTCAATTTTGTTGTCATTTGTTATAGAGAGATGAAATACCTAAAGAACATTTTGTACGGCTTATGAAAGGGATTGTGGGGGATCAGATGCTTAGGATAGCATTAACAAAAGTGCAACAACAGGTAGGTAGAATAGATGTTTTTTCTTAAGGTGGTTAAAGATAGATTTCAACGTTATGCTAAGAATCATCCTTTTTCTTGCAGACAAAAACTAATCCAGGTTCTTCTGGACAGCAGCCCCCTGTAAGGATGCCAACTGTTACTTCCAGTGGAACAAAATTTAACGATCCCCATGCATTAGCACAACTGCATCAGAGAAGTATGAATGCTGCTGCAGACCATTCTCATAATGCTTCTTCAGCTATCCAAGTGAAGAGCGAGCCAGCCTATTCAACTATGGACATCAGTGCTACAAAACCTCAGGAACATGATGTTCGAGTAGTGCAATCAAATCAATTACCAACATCCAGTTCTATTGCTGTTAGTCAAGAAACTGAAAGATCCGCCGTTCACATGCAAGGCCTTAATAAGCAGCAACAACAGCATATACATTTCCCATCGACATATGGAGGCAGTGGTGGTAACTACAGCCATTTTTCCGGGACAACCACTAGTTCATCGTCATCTTTCAGACCACAACCTCATCCTCATGATTCACACATAAGGCAAATTCCACATCAGAGCATTGGTCTAAATCACTTAGGTGCAGAACGTCAGAGTTCTTTCAATGATCCTAAGAGAATGCCAGGTGGATCTGTGTCGACTGTGGTAAATAATACATCATCACACCAAACTTCAAATTCTTGGCAAACATCAGCAGAACAAAATTCGGGCCTGTTTTCATCTACTTCATATGTAAAAAAGGAACCTAATGACCTTTCTATTGAGCAGCAACATAGGCATCATTTATCTAAGTTGCATGGGTTGCCTTCTGTTAATTCTGGTCAAAAGGAACAGGGTAGTGGTGTCAATCAAGGCACTGTAAAGGACGAGTTTTCAAGAGGTTCTTTAGCATCCACTAGCATGGCACATACAACATCTGCTAGCTTGCTTGCGCCAAATACTGCTTCCCATTTTGCATCTCAACCAGATCCAACCGTCTCTGTAAGTTACAAACTAATTTGCATGTCTTTTGTCTAAAGAAGTAGTGCCTAAAATTTTGGGGATCAAATAGTATCCAAATGTTCTTTTTTGTTTTCATGGTCATGAGCATGATGCACCCAAACAGTATTAATCTGCTTGAATTGTTTAAAGAAAATTTCCCCCTATCGTTATAATTTTGTGAAATATTAAGACGTCTTTTTGAGAGATTGGGAAGCTTTGCTATATTCACGTTCTCCTTTTCTTGTTTTGTTTTCTTTTTTGTTAGAGGATTTCTTCAGTATCAATATTTTTCTTCTTATATTTAGCTTCTAACGGCATTCTCTCCCTTAATGTGGAGAGAGTGTTAAAGGATAGGACTCAACTAATTTCAGTAAGTTGCCAACTGTTTTGTAACTGTCAAAACTGTATGAGCTCTGTTTATAACTGTCAGTCTGTCACAAAACAGTTAGCAACCAACTGAAAGTTAGTTGATTCTTATTCTTTAATAGAGAGTAACAAGCCTATAATTTTGCGTTAGGTTCCATTTCATGCTACTTTTTAAAGCATTTGGCTGTTACATAATATGAATTCATTCTTTTCTTTTTTTGTGTAAATTTTTCTTGAAAAACAAGCCATAGTTCTGTTTGCAAGGGCATGTTCATCGCCGTTTTTAATGATATCTTAATACTTTGTTGATACTCTATTTCTTTGCCTCCTTTTCAATTTTATTAGGTTAGCTCTCAGATCCCAACTAGCACTTCTGGTGTCATGTCAAAGACACCACTAAAAAAACCTCCTCTTGGCCAGAAGAAACCACTTGAGGCACTTGGTTCTTCACCTCCTCCTCCAAGGTGAGTCGTAGTATTTTGCTTGTTCATTTTTTTTTTCTTTCTGGGTTAGTTATTGCTGTCGATTACTGATTTTGATATGCATATCTGCTTGCTATCCTACAGTAAGAAACAAAAGGTGTCATCTCTGGAACCAAGCATTGATCAGCTTAATGATGTTACGGCTGTTAGTGGTGTTGATCTTAGGGTATGATACTTCGTCATATTGAAGAAAACCATAGTTGGGAACATATACTTTTCTGTTTTAAAATTTCAGGCTATTTTTGTGTTCTCTTTTTATAGGAGGAGGAAGAACAGTTATTTTCTGGGCCCAAGGATGACAGTCGAGTTTCAGAAGCATCTCGAAGAGTTGTCCAAGAAGAGGAGGAAAGTCTGATTTTGCTGAAAGCTCCATTGCAGAGAAAATTGATTGAGATTAGTTAGTCCTATTTATGTCATTACTCTGTTCATCTGATTTTGTTTTTGCCATTCTTCAAACTTATCTAGATATGTACTTGGGCCTATATAAGCCTTATAGCTGTTGTATTTTGTCATGTTGGCAGTGACCGAGTGTGGCTTAAAAGGCATGGGTAATGATGTGGAAAGATGCTTGTCACTGGTGAGATTAAACCCATATTTCAATATTTGTTACAAGTAGGATTCCATGTAATCTTACGGCTGAAAATTAATGTTCAGTGTGTGGAGGAAAGAATGCGTGGAGTAATAAGTAACATAATTAGAATGTCAAAACAGGTCAGTTATTTTCTCTAACTGCTTGTATGAGTTGCCTTTATGTCAATCTGTAAATTTTCTTAATTCCGATAATTTTCCTACCAGCGGGTTGATATTGAGAAAACAAGACATCGGACTGTTGTCACTTCAGATGTTCGACAGCAAATCATGACAATGAATAGGAAAGCAAGGGAAGAGTGGGAGAAAAAACAGGCCGAAACAGAAAAGCTCCGGAAACTAAATGATGTGGGTTCCATTTTGTCGCTTTGTGGAATTTAATTTTTATATAGTTGATTACATAATACAGTTTTTGTCCTTGCACATTTCTTGGGCATGCATATATTTTATATTTTTGCACTGCAGATTCAAATGGACCTATGTGCTTATCATTTAAAACATTGTAATGCTATTTTTTGAGTATAGGTAGAGGGTAGTTCCGGAGTTGATGGTGACAAGGAGAAAGATGAGGGTCGTAATAAAGCAACAAAGGTACTGCTGTCAATTTAGATGATGCAATTCACCTTTATATATGTGGAAAGTCATGTTTTTATTGGTAATGCCTTGTAGGTGAACAGGGAAGTAGATGACAAAATGAGGACAAATGCTGCAAATGTGGCAGCCCGAGCTGCTGTTGGGGGAGATGACATGCTGTCAAAGTGGCAATTGATGGCTGAGCAAGCCAGGCAGAAGCGTGAAGGGGGGACGGACACTGCATCTGGTTCTCAGCAAACTAAAGATATCAGTCGCAAATCTTCACCATCATCAGGAAGGAGCACAAAAGATAATCAAGAAAGGGAGAGAAAAGGTCCAACTTCGCTTGGGAACTCAGGTGCGTTTCTTTTTGGTTGTTTTCTGCTACTTGCAGCTTCCTACAAATTCAATGGAGTTTCTATCATTTCAGTTGTATATTCAAACTAGTTAGTCAGGCTGCATTGATTTTTATGCATATCTTAAAACAACTTATATATAATTTTTAACTTCAAAATAAACATTAGTTATATAGATCTATTACCTAATATTCAAATTTAGTAAGTGCAATCAAAACTCTGCAAAATCCACACTTTCCTTGCATAAAAGCGGTAAAGCAAACCAAAGTCTGAATGAGAATAGGAGAGGATGAATGTACTGCCCGCCTTCGTCCAAAATCAACCAGTATATATGGAACTAACTTATAAGTTGTTTTGGAGCTCACTGGTTGATTTTGGATGAAGGCGGGCAGTAGAGAAGCCAGGAGTAGGAAGTTGGGCTCACTAATGGAAAACAGAAAAGAAAAAACAACACTGGCAGAAACTAATAAAATTCAAAGATAATATTATAATGTATAACTTCTTAATAAATAATTGTTTTTTTTTCAATAAAAACTTACTACTTTTAGTTGTTTTAACATGTGCAATATTGCACATGTTAGACAAACCTTATTATAAATATCACAGCACAGTACTGAAAAGATTGGACAAATCTCAGCAGCACAGAAATCCAGTCGGAAGTAATTAGCTGTATCAAACAAAAAGCAGCTTTGTAAACAACTGTGTTTTTTTAAACACTTGCATTTGGCTAAGAAATGTAAGCAGAAAATACAACAAATCAATAAATAAAAATGCAGAATAATTTTTCATCAGAACATTACATATCACACATGTGCCAGCAGGGGGTGTAAATTTTTATTTTGTGTGTGTAAATTTCAATTGCAAAATATATTCTTGAGGCAGAAAAAATTGAGGAAGAAAATTCGAGTTGTGATGATCAATTGTATAAATGGAAAAGATCTAAGCTCTTGTTAATATGTTTTTTGGCTGAAGTGGTCAATATAAATAACTAAATGTGGAATATCTTCTCAACTTTTTTTGTTTAATAACAGTGTAAGACAGTATTGTTTGTTTTCCCTCTTGTGTTCCCTGTGTTCTGATTACATTGTGCAACATTTTTGTGTGTGTGTACCCCCATGTTCTGATTACATTGTGCAACATTTTTGTTGATACTATGTCCCTGTGATCTTGTTGCCAACAGCGGCTAGGAAATTTGGGAAAAATCATTCTCATGGATCTCAAACTCGCATAGCTCGTAGCATCTCTGTGAAGGATGTAATTGCAGTCTTGGAGAGGGAACCTCAGATGTCCAAATCATCACTCTTGTATCGAATGCATGAGAGGATTCATTCTGATACTTCAACCGAATGAGGTAAAATGAAATATCTGCGTCATTTTTTCCTGTTTATATTACCATTGTGCTTTCTCTCATCTTATCCTTATTGATTGATCAATGACATTATCTTATACTTATTGATTGATCAATGACATTAATTGGTCACAAGTTGGAGATCGACTAAGTTTTATTTATAATATAACCTGGATATTTCCAATTATATTTGGATTTGATCCCATTTCCAAATTAGCTTCATAGAAACTAGCTCTTTGTTATGCCCACCCTCTCCATTCTCTTGTATGCATTTCACTATAGGGTAACATGGAAATAGTCAAATTAAACTGAAACTCGTCACTGAGGAAATTTGAGGTTTGAAGCTGGGAGCTATGCCCCTTGACACTGTTGCATCCCTGGCTCCATCTTAATTTCACTGTCAAAATGATAGTCATGATTGTTGCCATATCAAATTAAGTAGCATTTACTGTTTCAATCTCCAAATGTCTGGTCGTGGTGGGTGCGTTGGATTTGCATGCACTTTAATTGTACACCTCAAATTTCTGTAGATAACATACCGGGATGGTGATATGCATCAGGGCGCATGTAAAAAGCTTCGACTCATTCAGTGAAAGAAGACCTGAAATTATTTGTTTTCTTTTTATGCTCCAAAAACTGCAGCATTTAACAATTGAACATTGATGTTATTGCAGGACCTGCTTTTCCGACTTTTTTCTTGTAGTAATGAAGAACCGGTTTCAAACTTTACTGTGTTTTGCCATGATGGACTCACTTTCTTGACCTTTTTCTTGTAGTAATGCAGGACCTGCATTCAAACTTAGAAATGTGAAATTGTCACACTCACATAACTGTATTCCATATTAAACCCAAAAAAAATTTTAGCATTTGTTTTGGATGTCTGGAGAAAATGTTTACGTTATTTTGCTAAAAAAAAGTTAATAACTAAAAAGTATTGCCTAAAAAAACTAAATATAAATAGAACATTGTTTGACAATCATAGTTGATACTAGATTGCTAAGTCCTTAAGCAAGTTGTCTTGAGTTTGATCTCAATGAGTATAAAAATAAGGTTTCTATTACTATTTTTTATGTAAGACATAGATTGGAGACAGTTGTAGAAAAATACCTTTAGAAATTGTATTGATAATGAGAATGATGATTACATTAAGGGTTACAATCAGACTTCTATGTCAATGATAATAATTAATTAGTGCAATTAGCTAGTGTAACTAACTTTTGCATCTATAATAGTTTAAGGATCATACACAGACAAGATTTTCTTTTATAAATTCAACCAATTAGGTTTTATAAAATAGACAATTATCAAGATATTTTAAAAACAACTTAATAGTGTTATCATGGTCAAGACTCGAGTCTTATCGTTAAAGATTAGTAACAGGTATTTTAACTTTATATTTCTAAAATGATTTTTGTGACAACTAAAAGCAACTTTTAGATTATTTTTTCTTTCAAATTCTCAGTTAATTTTTTTTAACAATTAGTAAAAACTTGTGAAAGTGATTATTTTAATAGTGACTAATCACTGTTTTAGAATCTATAAGTTACAGCGTTTTCTACATTTCTGACCAAAAATTTTACATGCGCAAGATCGGCCTCATAATCTTTGTTTTATGACCAATATTCCAGCTCTTTTCTAATTATATTAAACCAATTTAACTTAACTCACTACAAAAAAAAAAAACCAATTTAACTTAAATTAATATTTGGTTATAGATAAGTATGTATATGATAACTGTTTACGACAAAAGTGCTTATATAAATTATCCATCTAAATAAACCTAGATCATATTTGCAATAGTAAGATTAAGCATTTATTTTTACTTCATCATCCGACAATGTTCAATGTTTTAAAACGAATTGCGATATAAATTATACTCCGCATGTTCCTTAATATATTTCGCTTTTGAGATTTGGATATTTTTCTGCCAATTCCCATGTTGAATGTTATTCTATAATAATATTTCCTCCGTCCCATTATAACGAAATCTTTTTTTCATTTCACACATATTATGAAGAAGTGTGTAACTGAGAGTGAAAAAAAGTTTTAAGTGTCTTATTAAGTATTGGTGTATTCATTCTTATCATAAATGCAAAGTAGAATATATTGAATTGGAAGTGATGAAAGTAGTATTAATTAAAAAATTATAATTGGAGAAAAAAAAACAATTATTATTGTATTGAAAGTGAAAGGAGTCAATTTTTTTGGGACAATATTTTTTTGCAAATGACTCACTTATTATGGGATAGAGGAAATATCAATTATTTACCCAACTTTTTTTCTCTCTTTTGGACTGTTATTTTTTTGGTGGGTCAATAATTGTTGGATTAGGAAAAAGTAGATGGTTGAACAAAATGGCAGAGGATGATTTGTTTTTTCGCTTTTGAAGAAATTTTGTGTTCCTTTTTACTTGTCATTTTGATGGGGTTTTAAGGCTATATTCTATGAATTTTGCCCTTGACTCTCCTTAATTATACTTTTTTTTTCAAATTTTCCATAATGAGGTGATTGTTCTCCCAAGAAATAAATAGTTGAAAATAATTTGTGGAGATACACGCTCTCCCAAATAATTCTTTTTTTTTTTGTTAAATAATCTGCTTTCACCTTAGAGCAAAAGCAAAACGTGGGGGGAATAAACAAAAATGTTTTCACATAAAAGCTTGTTTGCATTGAAAATGTTCATTTGTTTGAGAGGTTTATGGAGATTTTGATTAGAGAGGTTTTTTAATAACCGAAAAAAATTCAAAAGCAACATGTATTAAGAAATGGAGGGAGCATCTAAAGTTTAAATAAAAATAGATAGATTACAGACTCCCTTAGGCTATACATAAATGTGAGACAACCAAACGCCTAGCACTAACAAATCTTTGTAATGTTGGGCTGTCACTAAAAATTGAAATTGTTCAACTAGCCTATCACTAACAATAGTCAAATTAAATGTTTTATGTACATCCACAACTAAACAGACTATGGCTCTTGAAACAAGTACACAATATTCACGGGAAGAGCCTCTGGCAATGAATTTGCAGTACCACTACTACCATTGAGCACAATCACATTTCCATCAGAATCAGCATCCACCATAACAGAGTCACCCTCTTTAATCTCTCTAGCAAGCATCTTCTCAGCCATGATGTCTTCCAAAAGTCGCATTATAGCTCTTCTTAGAGGTCTGGCACCATAACTAGGATTATAACCTTCATCGACCACTCTCTCCCTAAATCTCTCTGTCACTGAAAGCTCAATCTCTTTGGTTTTCAGTCTCTCGAACACCTCCTTAAGCATTATATCAGCTATCTCCTTAGCCTCCAGTTTTGTAAGTTGCCTGAAAACAATCATTTCATCCAGCCTATTCAAGAACTCTGGCCTAAAGTATTGCTTCAGCTCCTCGGTCACCAAGCTTTTGATTCGGTTATAACTGCTGTCCTTCTCATCATAGTCAAGGTCAACACTGCTTCAAACATTTGATGTCATTATAAGAGGTGTGTTCTTGAAGTCGACAGTTCTTCCCTTACTATCAGTTAGCCTCCCATCTTTACCAACAGGGATACCAGTCCAGGCGGCAACAATATGTTGTATGTCAACTTCAGTCACAAGTGCAGCTACATCTCCTGCCTCACTCTCTGCCTTGCTCATCTCCTTGTTTTTTTGTATAAGTGCTGATATCTCAGCCTTAAGATCCATTTCTATATCCCGTAGCTCTCCAGCCTATTCAGAAATTAAGGTACCATCAGCCCGCTAATTATTAGCCAAAAAGTAAAAGAATTTGGAGATACACAATTGAAAGAACAAACCAGTACAATGTCATGTCTTCAAACAAAAACTAGACTGAAGTCGCTATAGAACTTTTAAAGATAAAATAGCCTTAATTAGCTTACTTTTGTTTTGAAAAATATTATGTAATCTCGTAGGAAAAAAGGTGGTTAAGTATCCTAAAAATGTTGGTTAATGTTATACAAGCTAAATCTTAAATTATGGCCTTACCTTTTCAAATTCTTGATCACGAATAGCTTCATCTTTCTCCTTAACTATCTGCCTAACCTCTTTTTCAAGCAATCTTGCTTCTTCAGGTAACTGCAAGAATATAAATCCAGCTCAATTAGCTCAACAATAGACGAGACAAGAACTGCTGGTACAGAAAATGGTAGACAAACAAACAATACCTGCGCATGTTGAGGTTGAAGTCGAACTCGGGAACCAGCTTCGTCAATCAAATCTATAGCTTTGTCAGGCAAAAATCAATCACTGCAGAAGACATAATTATTATTAAGATAAACAGCAGGTGGAAAACAACAAGATACAGGGTACAGTTTAATTCATTCATATTCCCAACTATATGAGAGTTTCAAAGTAAATTTTGTAAACAATTCAAAGGCATGATGCTAAATTCCAAAAGATTGACTTTGGTCAAAAAATTTCCATTTAAACATGCAATACCTGACAGCAACAACAATAACCAAGCCTTTTCCCAGTAAGTGGGGTTAAACATGCAATACCAGAACTATTAAAAGAAAATTAAAAAAAAATTCCATAGCATAAATCAAAATTGAAATGAGGAGAGAATGTGCATAAATATAAATTATGTAAAACCTGATATATTGATGTGATAGCTCTGCAGCAGCTACAAGAGCATCATCGGTATAACGGAGCTTGTGGTGAATCTCATAGCGCTCTCCAAGCCCTTTCAATATTTGTATGGTTTCACTCACAGTTGGCTCTGGCACTTTAACTGGCTGGAATCTCCTCTCCAAAGCTGGATCTTTTTCAATGTGCTTCCTGTATTCATCTAGTGTTGTGGCTCCTATACACTGCATAAGTATTTAAATTTATTTACTTAAGAGATGGAAGTTGTGGCAAGCTCAGCATATACAGCCATATATATGTCTTCAGTCTTCACATTTCATAGCCAATCCAAAGTGACCATTCAGAATTTTTAATTTTTTTAAACTATTAATAAAAAAAATGAACAGTTGAAAATGGATTTAACTTCAGTGACTTTGAGTTTTGGTGACTTTGTTGAAAATGTGTACACTTTTTTTCCAGATAAAATTACTCCAAAGCTAATTATTGAAACTTCAGAAAATATATGGTCATTTATCCACAAGTCAAAAGTGAAATACTGCATTGTGATTCGATATACAGTTTGAAATCGTTGTATTATTACCGTACTATGTAAAATGCCGCGTATCCATTTTTTATGTCAAGAAAATATTACCTGTAGTTCACCTCTAGCAAGAGCTGGTTTCAATATGTTTGCCGCATCAATTACCCCTTCAGCTGCTCCTGCTCCAATGAGAGTGTGCACTTCATCAATGAAAAGTATTATTTCATCACTTTGTTTGATTTCCTTCATTATTTTTTTTAATCTCTCCTCAAATTCTCCACGATATTTAGTTCCAGCAACAAGTAGACCAATATCTAGGGTTATAACCTAAATCATGCAGAATGAGGCTTTCATGTCACTCAAGACACCAAAAAATATGCTAAAATTCCATATCTAAGAACTTAAAACAAACCCAATACAGAAACTCAAAACAACAACACAATCATATGACTAAATACAAGGCAAGGTGCTTCAGAACTAGTCTAACCATCTTGATGCCAGAAAGTTACTTTCCAGTCAAAATGTAGTATTAGAAGTAAATGGACAATATGTTGAAATCATATTACTACATTGAGCAACTTGAACATGTTTGCGGTGCTGAAAAAGAAAGAGCAAATACCCTGAACCAAACCAACAACAATTTGTAGACTAGAAATAGAAAGAAGAAAAAAAAAACACCAACCTACTTTCCCTCTATGGTTTCAGGGACATCACCATTTGCAATCCGTTGACGAGACCTTCAGCAGTAGCTGTCTTTCCGACACCAGGTTCCCCAATAAGACAAGGATTATTCTTGGTACGACGACCTAAGATTTGAGTAACACGTTCAATTTGTGGCTGCCTACCCACAACAGGATCCAATTTTCCCTAGGATTTTGATTTTAGAGGACAAAGACGAGAGAAAATAAGCATGCTTGAACACATAATGAGACGTCATCAACAATCTGTCATTAAGAAAACTAGAATTGTAAGTTACCTCCTCTGCTAGTTCGGTCAAATTGGTGCCATATTCCTCCAAAGTTGGCATCTTGCTATTACTACTTCCAGCACCAACAGTAGCACCAACCATGTGAATAACCTGTTCCCCTCAAGTGGAGCACAAACACACAAACATAAATTAAGATGAAAGCATGTTCTTATATAATAAATATACGTAAAAGGAATAAACGAGAACATAATACTAGCCTGGGTGCGAATATTAGTTGGATCAGCGTCCAAATTTTCAAGAACATGTGCTGCCACACCTTCACCCTCTCGAAGAAGACCCAAAAGCAGGTTCTCAGTTCCAATATAATTGCGACCTAGAAATTCCAAAATGTAAGGCAAAATTTCAGCAAGCATAAAGGAATACAAAATTTTAATCACACTCCAAATAAAAGAAAGAGCGGAAAGGCGGGTCAAAAATAAACTACCAACAATTCAATTTAAACTCACTTTGAATGTATTTAATTCAAATTGGTCAACCATCAGATCAATCATAGCAACAATCAAGGCATGTTTGGAATAAATCATATAAATAATAAATAAGTCATGAACACAATTTTCATAAACAAAGTATAATTGATTTGATATGAAAAACGACATATAAAGGTATGCTATAGTTTACCAAGTTGGCGAGCTTCCTCCAATGAGAGTTCCAAAACTCTCTTGGCACGCGGAGTAAACGGAATCTCAACAGCGACAAAACCACTACCCCTTCCAATTATCTTTTCGACTTCCACGCGAGAGTCTTTCAGGTTAATTCCCATAGACTTTAGAACCTTAGCACCAATACCAGTGCCTTCGCGAATAATACCCAACAAAATTTGTTCTGTTCCGACAAAATTGTGTCCCAGCCGCCTAGCTCCCTCTTGAGCAAGCATAATAACTTTGATTGGTTTTTCCATGAAATGATGAAATATGGCTCTAGTTACACATCTGCTACCTCTACCACCCCTTGCTCTATTAGTACCAATCTGAGTGAGCACCTTAGAATGAAAATCTTATTTGTATCTCAACATAGAATCCAAAGAGTTCACAGGACGTAATCCAGAGAAACCAGACAGTCGGATTGTAGCAGTTTGTGTGGCATACATCATTCTGACATGCCTTCGACCAGCCACTAGGCCGGGGATGTTAGTCGACTGTGCCAAAACCCTAGACATGATTCTTAGATTGTTCACTGCATTCATTGATGAAAAATTATATTATCAAACAAGTAATTCACATGAAATATATAATTAAATGTGTTCTTGCATTCATACAATCTGTGTACAGTTAAATTACATTTCTTTAGAAACTTCCCACTATTTATGAAGGCTCAAAGTGAAAGTTAGTCTCAGAATGCAATACAAAACCATAAGGCATGTGAATGATAAATCAAATTTCTCAATTTAAATCATTGCTAGTTGTATAGAAACAAACCTGAAGGAAAAAGGAGAAGAAGAAGAAGATGGTCGGTCGTGGGAACCAAGAAACAAAGGTTAAGCGTGAAAGAGAATGCTTGCGTTATACGGAAATACATTTATCAACTAACATCTATCCATTAACAATGTATCGAAAGTTGAAGTATAACAAAATTTCATAATCGTCATCTTTAAAATGAAGATGGTCGGTCGTGGGAACCGAGAAACAAAGGTTAAGCGTGAAAGAGAATGTTTAATGAATGACCCTTGAAGCTTCTCAGTCAGTTTTAATTCTCCTAAATTCTAGGCAATAAAGATTAAGTGGCTGATTTGATTTCCGTTTATTTAGGCATCAGTTATGTTAATTAGTGGCCACGTATTTGCCTTTCTATTTTCCTTATGGCTGTATAAGTACACCAGTCTTTCCTGCTAAATAATATACAAGCCTTTTGCATCATATTTTCTCTTTGTTCATTCTTGTTATAACCACTATATTTCATCAAATAACCAACAAATTGGTATCAGAGCATTTTTCTTATGGGATATGTGAGATGAATGCTGAAACAAGTTTTTCACACGTTGCTCTTCCTATTTTTGAAGGTGAAACTGAAAGCTATGATCTATAGGCTGTGAGGATGGAAGCCTACCTAGATGCTTTAGATCTTTGGGAAGTTGTGGAAGAAGATTATGATGTTCCTCTGCTTCCAGACAATCCCACCATGGCTTAGATTAAAAACCTCAAAGAAAAAAAGACCAAGAAGTCAAAAGCAAAAGCATGTCTATTTTCCGGTGTCTCAAAAACCGTCTTTACCAGAGTCATGACTCTCAAAACGGCGAAAGAAATTTGGGATTATCTGAAA
>Ga0315914_1000761_pt1 | contig 43661 bp, 25 predicted proteins | sample MpolenodulesMG_FD_203920 | JGI IMG/M metagenome (GOLD analysis project Ga0315914, IMG submission 203920) | Medicago polymorpha root nodule microbial communities from Los Angeles, California, United States - elongated nodules | ecosystem: Host-associated > Plants > Roots > Nodule | place: USA... | reverse complement strand
ATAAAAACAAATACTGCACATACATACGGTACATATCCGGTAGATACATACAGAACTCTTGAATTAAGGGCAAATTGAGAAATTCAGGGGGCATAAAAGATTTTGGGGGGGCTTATAAAGAAACGGTCAAAGAGCAATTTTCACTCCCCATATGATTGAGGCCCAATAGACCTAATAGGAAGCCCAATGATTATGTCTATGACTAAGAGAGGCTGTGGACAAAGAAATTAACTATGGCTGTGGACAAAGAAATTAACTATGTCCTACTCCCTCTTTTCCTTATTATATGTAGCTTTTATAGAGAAGTTTCTATTTACTTATCATTATCAAATTTCAATGCAACATATATTATTATTTTATCAATAACACTCTTAAGTATTTATTGCAGATATGAAATAGATAAATGAGATAAAAATTTGTTAAGGATATTATAGGTAAAAAAGAAATAATTTTTTCAAATGTAACAAAATTTATTAGTTCTTTGGTATGTGTAAAAAGTCAAAAAATGACGAGTAAATAGGATCAGGGGAGTATTACGTAAGATCATTTCAAAGAAACAAGAACCAATCTGATTTAAATGATCTGGTTTCCATGGAACAAACAATCATTTTGATCATTAAATGTGTGAGGAATGGTGTTGTCAGCATAGTCTTGTTTTTTAATAGAGTCGGTATCTTTAAATGTGTATTAAAATTACAAATGCATTCAAGGATTAAAATAGATGTTTATCCACGATCCAAATATTTGAAGAACCTGAATCGAGAGCATGAAGAGGTTTATTTTCTATAGTATATATTTGTGCAACTTAGATGCAAACTAGAAGGTGAGTTATTATTATGCAGACGATTTCAAATAAAAAATTGAGCTAAAAAATTAGGTATGTTGAAGAGACACATATTTTTAAAAAATTTGTGTATGAAATTGGTTATTGATATTGTAAGCACAAAATTGTTTTTCTTTTATGTATTCGCAAATACATCATTGAAATTGTAAAACTTCACTTAATATAATCAAAATAATATTATTTTTTTAATCAAGTAGTCTGATAGTTAGAATTCACTTTTAAAGTGAATAAATGGGTATTTGATGTTCTCACGAAATATTATCTCATTTTAACTATAACGTGGACATATTAGTTGGATATGTGACCCTCCATGGTGATCTTAGGGCTCACATCAATGCCTTCACATCATGGACTAATTTACCAATAAAACTTAGGGCTCTCAAGGATTAATTTGTCATTAATTAGTTATTGCACAATTGCAATTAGCAACCAATTTATCCTTGATGTAGTGTAAATTTCATATACAAATTCTTGTCTAGTGAACTAACATTGATGTGGGATAAGTGAGCAATGGGACATGTTTAATTATTGTACCCCACTATAACATCTAATGGAAGAAGTTATGAAGGGATCATTCTTTTTATTTTTTTGTTAACTCTTCGGTCTCTAAAAGAATGAGGTCTAGGGATGGCAATTGGATCCAAGTCCAGTGGGCACCCGCAAAAAATACCCATGATGGGCGGGTAAATGCCCGCATTGTTGGGTATGGGCATGGGCATGGGTAATTACCCGCAAATTTGAACGGGTATGGGTGTGGGTACGGGCACTCTAGTGCCCACCCCGCCCCATACCCGCACATTATATATACTATACCAATAATTTTATTTATATTAAATTTAGTTAATTAATTCAAAATCTTTGATATTTATTGTAATATGCACTTATTTTTTATATTTTACATGCTTTTATTTGACTAAATATATGATGCGTAATATTTGATATGTTGATTTAAAATATTTCATATCATATTTTAATTATGCAGTGATATTTTTATTATCTTTTTGTTGTGAAAGTGCGGGTAATGGGTTCGGGTACGGCATTTAGATACCCATAGGGTATGGGGACGGGCACCAAACTTATTGCCCACGAGGGTATGGGCTCGGGTATGGGGATTTTTTTTAAAACGCGGGTACGGGGATGGGCACTATGGTACCTACCCAATGGGTACCCATTGCCATCCCTAATGAGGTCTAATAATCCTGAGTTTTGCCGCAAAGTAAGTAAAGTCTGACAAAAAAATTGTTCAACTCAAAAATTGAACTTGGATTCTCAAAAACGATTCGTCGTTTTGGTGAGCTCCAGGTATCCTTTTGAATGACATTTTACAATTTTGGTGATATATTTGCTAATTTTCAAAAATGAGATATTCTTTTACAATTTTGGTGATAATTTGCTAATTTTCAAAAATGAGATATTATTTTGATTGATGCTTATAATTTCGAGCATTTATTTATCCACTTTTTTTGTTCAAAAAGATTTAGCGGCGAAACTCACACACATTACATAATAAAAAGTGGGAAGTTGCATCTTTGAACCCATGTTCCTGTATATCAAACACCACACACCACATGAAGAAGAAAAAAACCTGGAAAAATTTATTTTATTTATGGAAAAATACCAACGAGTTCTTCATTTCACTCATGAACATTTTACACATTGTACCGTAACACTTTATATAAATTCATCTCAAATAATAATAAAAATAAAATTAAAAAAATACACAACCTGCAAAAGCATTTGAAAATTGATAATGAAGAATCCTTATAATTTTTTTTATAGCTTCCTTACCTGTCCCCAAAGCTATTGAGATCAAACTAAAGTAGCATAAGAAAATAGAAAAAGATACCACATTGGCAAAAGACATAGTAACTAAAAAGGAATAGACATAACCCTAATAACAAGCAAACTTTATGAAAGCCTATCCACTACAGACCATGTGCAAAAAGTATATATATGATGCAAAAGCAATAAAAACATTGCACTCAAATCCATTCCCTTTTTTCTTTCTATTATTTTCTGATTAAGTGGTACCATTCCAGCTTTGCACTCCCCTGCATACAGATCATGATCAATACTTATTTCTTGTGAGCACATGTGATTAATTTTATTTTTAGTATAAAGTAAAGTTCATTTTAAAAAAATTGGGTAAGAAAAATGTTTCTTAATTGAAGTGACACGTCCCCGTGAGCTTAACTCAGATGGTAGAAACATTACATAATATATGTATGTGTCAGGGTTCGAATCCCGAACACCCCACTTATTCACCTTAAAAAAAGGTGAATTTCTAACCATTAAACTACTTGATCAAAAATAAAAGTGACACAAAGGGTCAATTTACAATCGTCTCGAATGGGATTTAAACTTCGTCCCTCGAGGTTACAAGGTTCAACTCTTACCACTTAGCTGACACCTGATATAGGCATAAAGTAATTAGTTTAGTGAATTTTTTAAAACAAATAGATTTATTTTGATGTCAATTATTGTTAAGTTCAAGTAAGAATGTTACTTGACTTTTATACTTTATCCAATGCTAATAATATAACAACCATTATATCATACATGCATTGACATATATATTATATAGTTGAGGACAATGTCATTGTGAAATTTGTGAAACTTTTTTTCTCTTTTGAAATTGGTAAGCTTTGATGGGTTTCACTGTTGGCTTGGTAAGAAATGTCTTCTCAAGAAATCATGTTGGTTCTCATGAAAGAAAAGTAAGTCCCTCAATTTCTATTGCTTCTCTCTTTGCTTCATCTCTTCAAGAAGCATTTGTCTTATATCACAACAATCTTTGATTTTTATGAGAATCACAGTCAAATATGACAGACGTAGGTAACCTCAACGCTAATGCATGCGTTGAGGCCACGGAGACATGAGATATTTTGATGTTATAGCTAAAATTGCAGTCGCAGACCACAATTTTGTTTGCTAAACTTTATAGTTCCAATTATGTTCTCATTCCTTGTTAATTGTGTAGAGTTCAAGAATTCTAAACAAGTTTTGAATTATCTCATGCTAGCAGATAATGAGACGAAATTCTTCCGAAAATAGAAGATGGATATCAGTTAAATCATACTTGTGTGGCAATGAATTCAATTCAGTCCTTGCAGAAGAAGATTCAGCTTCATTTAAGAGCTCAGAAGTCACAGTTACACAGTCCATACAAGAAGATTTGTTGAGTGATAAAGAAGAAACCAAGAGTGAAGAAACTGTTGAGAATGTAATAGACAATAGACCAAATTCAAATTCCAAATCATTGAATGAGGAAGAAGCAGCTATTATTATTCAATCAGCATATAGAAGTTTCAAGGTTAGCTCACTAATCATTAATTTATTACTTCAACTGGATTATTCTCATCAAAAGATATACCTCATTCCAAGAAAAAATTGATTCAAATTTTCATGAGTTTACCTTTAAAGTTTGCTTGTGATGCCAAAAGGTTTCAAAAATAGATTAATTTTGACCATGCACCTTAAAACATTTTACATTGTCAATCCATCACAAATTACTACCATTTATATGACTTTTATGGTAACTATGATTGAAGTCAAATATTTTTAAAGATCCAACGGTTATGATTGATTGATAATGTAAAAGATCTTCACATTGTCGGTGTGTATCAATTAAATTCTTTAAAACGATGGTAAGCCGTTGAGATTATAACTGCGACATCAGGGTTTCTTATGTTTATGCAACTGCATTGTGATTATAATTGCAGTCATGCCATGTCAACCGTATTTGACCGTAATTTTTTGTTATATAACGACACGACCATAATTTAAAACCTTTTTCTTGAGATCAATTTATGTGTGGTATGAGTAAAAATTGCATAGAGGATGCACAAAAATGACAATTTAAGCAAAACAATGTCAATTTAAAACCTTCAATCTTTTTCAATTTTAAATTGCAAAAATGTCAATAGCTACTAGCTAGAAAATTATAGACCATAAAAGATGTTCTTTATATTCATGTGATTCACAGTATGTTTAAGTCATGCATAAAAAACTAGTATTTGTTTCTTATTTACATGACTAGTATATACATGCTACATATTTCAGTTGAGGTGTAAAAATGAAGACATCATAAGCTCAGAAAATGGCGAAGAGAATCTCAATTTAGTAACAGAAAGTCCAGACAGAAAATCTATGGCTACATCAGTTGAAGTACAAACAGGAAATTCCACTGAAGTTTTCTCATTTAAAGGAGAAAAAATGAGCATTTACAACAGTTTTCAGCACAGGAATAGAACTAAAGCAATAAAGCAAAAGGTATAGTATAACACAATGTTACTTTCTGAACTAGCACATGATTTTAGTCAGAAGAGAAAATTATTATAAAATAAAACTTGGAATATGCTCAAGTGAATAAATTCAAAATACAATGACAAAGCAATCAGAAAGAATTATCAGTTAAGGCATTTTCCAGAACATACTTTAAACTTCATATATTATTATTAAATAAAAGAGTGGTTAACATTTAATCAGAAAATAATAGAAGAGTGGTTAAAAATATGTAAAGAATATGCATGGTTCTGCCAGAAGTGTTTTAAAATTCAAGTGTGATGATGATGTTGGAAATTTAATCTTTCACTAGGCCACTTTTCTTAATTAATTATAAAATATAGACGAAGTATATATTAATTATATTTCTTAATTTATGTGTCAAAACATAGATGAATTATAATATAGGACGGAGGGAGTGTGACATAAGGTGATTCAATATCTAATAACAATGAAATTTTTCAGGAAGACTGGGATGACAGCACTTTGAGTAGCAATGTTTCGAAAATGAGGATGCAAGACAGAATGGAGGCAGCAACAAGGAGAGAAAGAGCACTGGCTTATGCTTTCTCACAACAGGTAAACAGCAAAAAATATTTCAATACGCGAAATAATAAAGCGAATCATTGATTTAGTCTCTAAAACGGTTCATGAGGCGTTAACTTAGTCGTAAGAGTTTGACATAGTAAATTCAGATTCCCTCGAGAACGGTTGTAAAATACTAATCCTCGTTCTTGCAGCTACGGATATGTTCGAAGAGAAAACTAGCAAAACATAACAATATGGAACAAAATATGAGCTGGAGTTGGCTTGAAAGATGGATGGCAACTCGACTTCAAGACACTTCATCAGTCGAAAGCCATGCGATGAAGCAGTATGAAAATTTCAACACAGATCATCACAAACTTACTATAAAGACAAGATTTTTAGATGCTTCTGGTGGTGAAGAAAAAGAGAGTTGTGGATCAAATGAAGTGCCACTTCATTTTGATAACTATTCAGTAGTTTCACAAGAAGATAAAGTTAGCAGCTTCAAATCACCAACAACAAAGACTAATTTTAAAGCTAGGAGAACTGTGTCTAGGAGGAAAACTGTGCCAAGTTCTCAATTTCATGATGAACATCCAAAGGTTAGAATTTCTTCATTAGTTTCATAAACCATCTAAGTCAAGGCTTAAACATAGTACATTATTTATGTTTGTGGAATTGAAAATTGCTCCCTCGATTACTTTCAAATAGGTCATAGTCTAATCATTAAAGTTATGTATCATCTATAAACCATGACACTTCAGATTGAAAACGTGTCTAGTACATATGTTAGTGTCAAACATGACCACGTGAATGTAACTACATGTGCCACCAACACATGCAGTTGCATTCAATTGCTTTCATTATCTTAAATTATTGTGTTGGTGTGTTGTTCATAAACAAGGTTTTAAATCACAATTGTGGCCGTGGTTGTGTCGTGATCTCTAACATTGATGTGACCGCAAATGTGGTCATGGCATGGTCGCAAAGACAAAAAAAATCTTGATGTCATGGACCCAGATCGCCATGTACTTTCACACATTAAATAATATTGGTTGTCAATCCATGATCAGACGACTCAAATTATACAATAACAAAATTAGTTTTAAACGATCTCGACTACTGATTTGAAATAAGACTGTTAATATGAAAAACCAAATGACGTAGTTATTGCACGAAATCCAAGTCCATGTGCTATTATATTGCTTCTCTTGCTAGTATATGTCAATCACTACCATAGTATAAATATCATTTTTATGTTGTTTCAGGTAAGCATGAAAGATGTCTCAAGCAATGTTAATAAGGATATTAAGCAAAAACCAAAGCAAGAAATAAGCAAGACAGAAATGAGTCAAATGACAATAAGCACCCTCAAAACTTCTAATGAGTGACTTCTTGACTCTTGTAATTAATCTACCAAATAAATTCAACTAATTATGTGTGTCTACTAGTATTGAGTGGAAAGCATAGCAAAAATGACATTTAGCACCCTCAGAGCTTCTAGTAATGAGTGACTTCAAAGTTGTTACATTAATATGTCAAATAAATTCAACTTGTGTGTGTAATATTAAGATGTAATTATAATGGTTGGATTTTCTTGTAGATTGTAATTCCATTATTCTATTTGTATAACTTCTATTCAGTACAGTACATAATATCAAGTGCATGGAATGAGATGGTTGTTCTAATGATTTGTTTTTAAAATATATATATATATATATATATATATATATATATATATATATATATATATATATTTTCTTTTCTTCAGCCATAAAAACAATGTATTCACAATTAGCTGCATAAGTGAGAGATAATGCTGAGATTACCAAACTAAAACAATGTACACATGTACACAATAAAATCAACTTTAAACAATAGATTCACAATTGATTTAATGTTACATAATCAAATATCAATTACTCAATTACAAATCTCAAACATTCCCAAATCAAACCTAAAACTTAAACAAGAAATTACTACAAATTGAAATTACAAAACTTAGTTCATTGATTGAATAACTATTGTAAATGCAATGTTCTTGAAATAAAAACTAGTTATTAAAGCTATTAATCACTCACCACGTATTCAATCGAAACTTATCACAATTCATCAATAAACAAGCAAATTTATACGAGTTTTAAAAGATAAGGGAAAAGAATACGTCGGATTTGTAGTGGTTTCCATAATCGTCCTCACTATGAGGTACATCTACTCTTAGAAAATCTACGACCTTCCACTTTGATTGAATGTTTACACAACGTGCTAAAATACTTGTAGCAAGATCATCTCCAACTTGATCTAAGTTTGAAATCCATGAACTCGACACCTCAATCATTTAAATCTTCAATCCTATGAGATCCTTCGGCAATCTTCGTCAAGATTTCTTCTTCCTTATAGATTCCTTCGATTTCCTTCAGAATTAATGAACTAGAAAAAAAAACTTAGCTTGTAGAGGAGAAAAGAAAGCTTCTTATGTCATTTGAAACTTTAAGTACCTCAAATTCCTTAAAGATTCAAACCATTACACAACCTAATGGATACATAAAGTTAACTTAAACGACTTTACATAACCTACATAAAATGAGTTTACATTTCTTTGTATGTAAATTGAATTTATGTAGCTTAGGCGAACTCATATTATGTACAAAAGATACGTAAAGTTAAGTTATATGAACAAGAACAATTTCGATATTATCAATAAATTTTAATTAAAATTAAGTGCAACTGAAATATTGAGACGTGACTAAAAATTATCTTGTTAGAATCACTATGTGTTTGGTTAAAGCTACAATCTTAATCTTAGTTTATTAAATCTACAAAGTGTGGCATTAAGGAAATCATGATGACTCAAAGCGATGTCGAAAAACTCACTGTGATATTAAACATAGGTTTTATAACAAATGTCCTTATGACAATGTCACTTGTTAAAGAATCAAACATAATAAAAGAATTTTAAAATTTACATAGTCAATCTCGTAAAAAATTGTTATTTTCAATACAAATTTATTTATTTATTTAAATTTTTTACCCCATAGGCACTAGTTATGGTAATCATAATCCTCTGTAAATTTTCAACCTTGGCTTGTAATCTAAGCAAAAGCAAATGGTGACAATTGAAATTGAGAAGGATGGGCAATTTGGACTTTTTACATCACCATCTTCGAATGTTCCTTGTATTTGGCAAGTTTCCTCGTACAGTTCCCCAACGTTGTTGTCCTATGAACCAACAACCTCAATTTCCACAACCCACAAATCCAAAATGCAACCTTTCTTCTTCCTTCTCTTACTATTCACCTCTTCCTTCATTCCCACGCAATCACAATCCCAATCTCAACCCAAAAACCAAGCTTTCATATCCCTATTAATCACCCAAAACGGTCTTAATTTCGTGAAAAACATACTCATTCAAAACGCAATTTCTTCCATAGTTTCACTCCAATTACCCAATATTGAAAAGGGTACAAGAATTCCAATGTTGGGTGGTGTTTACTTTGTGCTTTCTAATATCACAATGCATGAAATTGATGTTGATTCTTCTAATGTTAAGCCTGGTGAGAGTGGGATTGAGATTTTAGCTTCTGGGGTTAGTTGTAATTTGAGTTTGGATTGGTATTATGAGTATAGTAGTATTTGGTTTGGTCCTGTTAAGGTTTCTGATCAAGGTTCAGCTCAAGTTCAGGTATGAAAAAAATGATCCTTTGTTTGTGTTATTGATTTTGGGTTTGTATGTATATGTGTAAAATGGTGTTTAGATTTGTAGAAAAATTGTGTTGCTAATAGAAACGTAATCTATTTATGATTGTGGTTTAGGCCTTGAGAGAATAATAACTTAATTAAGTGCTTATAGTATAATCGTAAGTGCTTATACTATAAGTGCCTACGAATAAGCTATCTTTTTAACAAAAGATAAGTAGTAGTCGAACTGTTTTCGTATAAGCTATAAGCTGGTTTCATAAGCTTATGGACATGTGGGAATAAGTTGAAAAGTGCTTATGGACGTGTAATAAGCAGTGAATGTATGACACATTTATTGATCTGGGCCATCCGATCTTAAATCAGTGGTGAAGAAGATTTAAAAATGATTTGGTAAATGTGTAATGTGAGCCTAGCAATGTCAACTTATTTAATGATAAATTGTATTGCTGCACTAAATATGGATAATGTAACTTATAGATGACTGAGATTAACGATACATGTTTCTTGTTGATATTAATTTTGTTTCAATATTTCTTCATTTTCTTCATAAAAATGTAATGAAAAGGAAATCTGATAAGTGCTTATTTTGGAAAGGTTGAAGGCATGAAAGTTGAACTTAAATTGGGATTGGAGAACCAGGAAGGCTATTTGGATCTCAAACTTAAGGACTGTGGTTCTTCTGTTAAAGATATTTCAATAAAATTGGACGGAGGTGCATCTTGGCTTTATCAAGGGTATGGCAGCAATAACCATATTATATTCTAGCCCATTTCATATTTCATGTGTCACTTTTATGTGGCAGAAAACGATTTTATGGTGTTTTGACTTTTAGTTTTGATTCATATCTAACAGGATTCTTGATGCTTTTGAAGGGAATATTGGCTCAGCAGTAGAAAATGCTATCACCAAGAAACTTGAAGAAGGTATTACAAGGCTCGACTCGTATTTGAAAAGTCTTCCAAAGGAGGTTCCGGTCGATGATCACTCTTCATTGAATGTAACTTTTGTCAACAATGTTTTGCTAAGTGAGTCGTCGATTGGGTTTGAAACGAATGGGTTATTTATAAAAAGAAATGATTCCCTACCTATTCCTAACCTCTGGCACAAGAACTCAAAACTTCCAATTCTGTGCACAAATTCATCGAAAATGCTAGCAATCTCTTTAGACGAGGCTGTTTTCAACTCTGCATCATCCTTGTATTATGATGTAAGTTTTGATGTGTGGTCATGATCTTAAACAGTATTTTAAAAACTGAACCGAACCATGATCCAGAGCTTTTGTCTATTTGATGTCTGGTTCGGATTTTAAAACATTCGTTTAAAGCATGATTTTTCTCAACATAATTTTTTTTACTATGCCATTGGATTGTATTAGTGTTAAATGAGAAATTGTTTCGATGTTCAGGCGAAATTTATGCATGGGATTGTGGACAAAATACCAGATCAATCTCTATTGAACACTGCCGGATGGAGATTTATTATTCCTCAGTTGTACAGGAAATACCCAAATCATGAAATGAACTTGAACATATCTTTGTCTTCTCCTCCTGTTGTGGATATTTCAGACCAGAAAGCAGGTGTTGAAATATTTGCAGACTTAACAATTGATGTTTTAGAAGAAGATAAAGTAATACCAGTTGCATGCATCTCATTGGTATGTTTTTTCCTTCGCCATTCTGATTCTCTGAATATATTACTTTGATGTTACTATTCCTCAATTTAATTTTGATTATGATGAATTATATGGGCTAGTGTGGATGGAACAAGAAGCTCGATTCAAGACAGTGTTGTCAAACAGCAGCTATAGCGTTAAAATGTAGCAGAATTCAAACAAATCGCTATTGCTTTTTACAATATGCTATTTAGTACAAAATGTTGTCAATTAGTGGCTATAGTAGCGCCATAGTGCTGCAGTGCAGCATAGTGGAAATAGCACAAACCGCTACTTTCTGCGATCCACGGTTGACAACACTAGCTCAAGAAGACCGAGTTTAACTAAAATATCATACTTAGTTTAGTTTAGTTTTTGAATTTAGTGCTGCTAATTGTTATTCAAAGGATTTACTAATATATCATAATTATACAAGTTTACTTTGATTTCATGTTTTTCTACATGGAATATATTTTATCCAGACATTATGTGTTTATTTAAAATGCAAAGTCTGTAAAATTCATTGTATCATATATTTATTCCCGTCTTTGTACACTTTAATAAGTTGTCATTTCTTGCTGATCTTTTACACTAACTACCATTGCTATATTCCATCTTGCTTGCACAGATGATTCAAGCTTCAGGTTTGGTCAAAATAAATGGAAATAACCTCGTAGGTACCATCAGATTGGGTGACTTTGGAATGTCATTGAAATGGAGCAACATTGGTAATCTACGAATGTACCTTATTCAGGTAAGTTTATGTTGTTACATGTAACAGAGTTTAATAATATGTACGAACAATGAAAAATAAATAAATTATTCCAATCATAAATCATCATAAGTTCACGTTTTAATATTACTTCTTAAAACCTGTGTTTAAGTATCAATATGGTGAGATATGATTGAATTTCTGTGTAAAACTTCTTTATGCTTTCAGTGGATAGTTGTTAAATTATAACGCACATAGGGTATGTTTGAATTGGCTTATTCGAGTTTATCTACTAACACAAACACTTGTGAGACTGTTTGAGAGATTTCATGGAAACATCTTATGACATGTCCATAAGCTCTTTATGATAGCTTATGGAATCAGCTTATAGTTTATAAGAGAAAAGTTTGATTTTATAATATCTTTTGTAATAGAGAAATAGCTTATATATAAACAGTTATATGATAATTACTTATGTTATAAACGTTTAAATAATTTTTTTTATCCAAACATGACTATTGTGAATGAACTTTTTAATTTTAAGATGCCTCGTTGATGAAGGATGTTTTATTCTTTTTAACTGCAGCCAGTTATGTGGACGATTATCGAAACAGTCTTCTTGCCATATGCAAATGCACATCTAAGTAAAGGGTTACCCTTGCCCATTATTCATGGTTTCACCTTACAAGATGCAGTGATAATCTTGTCATCGTCAAGAGTCACAGTTTGTAGTGATGTATCGTTTGCAGAATCAAACAAGCATTTCTTACAATTCCATTGAGTAGATAAAATGTGTTTTTTGATGCATTTGTAAATATTTGAAGATAGAAATCAAGATGATATCTTGACCAAAAAAAAAGAAAGAAATCAAGATGATATATCTCCTTGTGCAATCTTCTGTTATTTGTTAATTGTTTAGGTAATGGGGCAATCATCATCCATAGATCTAGATGTATAATATACAGGCATAATTACAAATACTTGCTGCCATGCATTCTCCTGCAATTGGAGGGTTTAGTCATGAACATTATAACTTAGTCTGCACAATTTGAATTGGTTTAAATTTTGGTTTACGTTTCAATACTCAAGATACTGAAAGAAAAAAAACAACTAGACTGTGGTTGTTGTCTAAAAAAACTTTGGTTTGGATATGGTTTCTTTCTTTAAAAACTTAAACAAGTGCATTAAACAGTTTTAGAATTTGATTTCTCTAAAATGACTTTACCTTAAAATGAATTTGATTTTTCTTGATATTATAAAGCGTTGGGTTGATCATTGTGAGTGTGAGGATTTAGTTGGGTTTTGATCCATAAATTCTAATGAGCTCAACTTTAATTTCAATTTACCACTTCAAATTCATGAATCTCTGGATGTGCATGACTAATGATTCTCTGGTCTCTCGCTTGACTAAAGTTTGAGTTTATATGAAAAAAGTACGATTCATTTTTACCTCATTTTGTACATATCCACTTCATTCTCATGCTGACTCGGGCATTATAATGCTAACATGCTTGCAGGCACAAGTCTCCTCCGCCATGAAGACCACCGCGAAGGATCAACATCCACCGCAACGGATCAATCTTCATTGGACATATCACTTACCAATACAATGAATGCCCCTTAACCCATCAACCATCAGGATCACATAACAAGCCCCCACAATTAGCATTCTTCATGTCTAGTTTGCTAGTTCCACCATAGTTGATTTTCACCCATTTCTTAGGAGGAAGCTTCCATTGCACAAATATTGCGCAATTATCACAATACTCAGTTTGTTGTAAAGTACACACGCTTTATTTGGATGAACATGTCTTTTTAATACTCACATTTGTTGTTACAACACTATCAAATAGCACTTTCTTAAAAACAAAAAACTGTCAAATGATACTGATATAATTGATATTCAACTTAATTGTACTAAACTTATCCCCTGCGAGTCTGACAGAAGAAAGTTACCTTGAACAAACCTTCAAAACCAAAACAGCTGAGACCATGAAAGTCGTGTCCCATGGGTTGCCATGAACATGAGTCTTCCAAAATATTCTTTTTTTATTTTTACAAATAAATATAGGGTTAATAGGTCTTTACCCCTGGTAACATAGGTCATTTCTGGTTTTCCCCCTGTAAATTCGTTTTTTTATTTACCCCCTGTAAAAAAAAATTGTTTTGATTTACCCCCTAATAGACCAAACAAAGACAAATTTTATTTTTTTTTACAAGAAATTTTCGTTTTTGTTTGGCCTATTAGGGGGTAAATCAAAACAAATTTTTTTTTGAAGGGGTAAATCAAAAAAAATATATTTTGTTTTACCTTGTTTTCTTTCAAAATAAAAAATACTATTGTTTTAAAAAGACAAAACATAACTACTAGGAGTTAACCTTATCTTCCCCTACAACACAACACAACACAACACAACCATCATCATTCATCACTGTCTTGAGACAGTTCCCAAAACCCACCCTAAACCCTTTCTTTCATCCTCTCAAATCCATGGCTATTCTTCCACTTCGCCATTTCACTACCCAAATGCAAATCCCTCTCACAAACTCCCCTTTCAAACCCCCTCAAATTTTCCCATTTCACCACACAATTCCCTCTCCAAAACAACAATTTTCCTTCCCAACCCACATCACCAATTCCCTTAAAGGGTCAGGTTATTTATCCGAAATAAGCAAAGCAATCGATTACGAAGAACAGTACCGTGTTGCAAAATCACAGGTTCAACGTAAAGGTTTGGACTTGGAAGGATATTCAATTGAAGGAGTTTCAATTGGTGGACATGAGACATGTATTATTATTCCTGAGTTTAAATGTGCTTTTGATATTGGAAGATGTCCTACTAGAGCTATTCATCAGAATTTTGTTTTTATCACTCATGCTCATCTTGATCACATTGTAAGTTTCCTTCCACATTTTTTTTTTTTAATTTTGTTTTAATTGCAATATAGCATGTTATTCAGTGTTGTCTAATAGCAGATATAGTGTAACAGGATTTGAACAAATCACTATTGAAATTGAATTGTGGTATGCTATTTAGTACTAAGGCTTTGTTCCGTATAGAAAATAATAGTGAATAACTGATAAGCTAGCTTACCACGGATGAGCTTATAAGAGATGACTTATAAGCTAGCTGATTAAATTTGTAGTGTTTGGTAAAACTAGCGGTTGAAGTAGCTTATAAATATGAAATGACATAAAGAAATGTGCATTTAATTAATATTTATTGTTTTCAATTAAGATTGCAGGGGTAAAATGGAGATAAAAAGTGATAAGCTTTAAGCTATATATAAGTTAGTTGAATTAGCTTATCAAAAACCGTTATAAGCTCATGAAAATAAGCTATAAGGTTGTGTAAAAATGGGAGTTACCAAACAGGTTTTTTTAACCATACAAGCTTATAAGCTATAAGCTCAGTTTTATGTCTTACCAAACATACACAAAGTGTTGTCACTGTCAAATAGCGGCTATAGTTGTACTATAGCATTGTAGCGTAATGAAATTTGAACAAAGTTTGAACGAATTGTTATTTTTGTGATCTGTAATTGACAAACCTGATGCTCATCTTGGTCACATTGCGAGTTCCCACATTTTTGTTGTCAAAAAAGGTTTCATTGGTGTTTTTTTTCTTTGTATTTTATTTTTTGATTAGTGCAAAGGAGAAAAGTAGGTTTAATATAGCATGTAGGGTATTATTTAAATAAAGTTCTGTGATAGAACAATTTTTATGTTGCTGAGTGAAATGTGCCTGCTATTGATGCCTCGTCGGCCGCATTTGACTGCAGTTCTCCTTTTATTAAGTATGGCAATCACAACCGTTACCACGACTGCTATTTAAAACCCTGTTAACATGCTATCTGAATATATTTAAGTGAGATAGCTTCTGAAAAAATTAAGACAAGTTGATTTTATGTTAGACTTGGGTTGGGTTCGTCTAAGGGGGAAAAGGTTAGTTGCACATGTCTTTCTTATCGAAACATATTTAAATGATAGTGAAAATATTTAGACATGGAAACTAGTTTTAAACTAGATTAAATAAGAGGAGAACACTAAGATGTGGAAGTTAATTTTTTAACTTAGATTAGTAAAGGTAGGAATTGTGGGTTATATGTAGCACACATTATGGAAATATATCTAGACGATAGAGATTCTTGAGAAATTAAGACATAGAAGCTAACTTCAACTTATGCAAGAAATCTTATAGAAAAAAAAAATTATTGTATAATTATTTTAAAGCTTATTGTTGGTTGTATGGTGAGACTAGTAGGATAGAATTAGAAATGACGACATTAGAGTGAGAGTTGGGGTAGCACCTATAGTAGAAAAGATGGTAGAAACTAGACTTAGGTGGTTTGGGCATGTAGAGAGAAGACTTGTGGATTTTGTAGTTAGGAGAGTAGATCAGATGGAGGGGAGTCAGATCACTAGAGGTAGTGGTAGACCTAGAAAAACTATAAGAAAAACTATTAGGAAGGATCTAGAGATAAATGAGTCGGAGAAAGACGTGGTTTTTTATGGAACACTATAACGTCGTTTGATTCATGTAGCCGACCCCACTTAGTGGAATAAGGCTTGGTGGTTGTTGTTGTTTCTTGTGTATCCAAAGAAGTTTAACCAAACTGTCTCTGTTGTTTATTGATGAAAATTCCCGTGGAAAGGACTGCAATAGACCCACACAACGGATGGTCCTTCCATGAATCCTGCTACGACAAGAAATTTATAGCAGCAGATTTCCCTATTTTTATTGATCGAAAAGTCAAATTCATAATAGATTATTTATAGAGCTTGGTAAAGAAAGTAACTATTTCTTCTAGAACAAGGTGATAGGCCTATTTTAGCTGTAAGATTTAATATTGATAGCTGATCTTGTACAATTTAACTTCAATTTCTTAATCTCCATTTGTTGTAAATGTGATTTTACTTTTACATCCTACTACTTTTTTTTTTATGAATTTTAGCATTCTCTGTCTCTTTGCACAATTGCTGATGATTGTAAATTGATTATAAGCTCATGATGATTTTGAATGGTTTAGGGAGGGCTGCCAATGTATATAGGAAGCCGTGGTTTGTACAATTTGAAACCTCCCACAGTATTTGTACCTCCTTGCATCAAAGACGATGTTGAGGAACTGCTTGACGTTCACAAGAGATTGGGCCAAGTTGAACTAAATTGTGAATTGGTTGCTTTGGATGTCGGTATGTGTCATTTGTCTTTCTTTGGTGGTCAGGGGTTATCTTTGAGGAAATGATTTGTCAATTTTCATTTCAGGGGAGACATATGAAATACGGAATGACCTTGTTGTTCGACCATTCAGAACACAACATGTTATACCAAGCCAGGTATCAATATTTGAACATACCTTCTTCTGCAAAAGTATTTTCAAACAAAGTTTATGTCCCAAATTAGCGGTTTTGGGCTACAATTTTGTTTTCATCTTTAGTACTGTCTTGTGATGCTAGATACTTTCAGTCAGTTTCATCCTCGTGTTTTTTCCATGAAACATATGCTTGTTTTTTGTTTTTCTTTTAAATTTAAGTTGTGTATTTGGTATACTTTTCCTGTACTCTTTACAATTTTTTTTGCATTATATAATCTGATATATTTTTGAATTTTATAAAATATATATGACAAAAATAAAGAGAGTTAGTGACCTCCTAAAATCTATATTTTCCGTTTGAGATTTGGATGCATGAGAAATGGTAAAACTTTGGATGTATGTGTGATGTTAAAACTTTGAGCCATGTATGTGACAATGGATATGTTGTCAAATGAGTGCTGCGGCAGATATTTTTAATTTAAAAGCGCCATAGGCAGTTTGTGAAGAGATGCCCACCATACCGGCGCCATAGACTGGGTGTGGTATACAGCGGATTTTTGGCCTTCTGACATTGACAACAACATAATGCTTGGCAGATCTCTTGGTTACATGGATCATAATGCAAACCTGGTTATGTTTTGCAGGGTTATATAGTCTACTCAATCAGGAAAAAGCTGAGGAAACAGTACAGTCACCTGAACGGGAAACAAATTGAGAAACTAAAAAAGTCAGGTGTTGAGGTCTGTAATATCGCAAACTCGATTCTGATTTGAATTTGTTATCTTTATTTTTAATGAACTCTTGTTTCTAGATTACAGACACTATATTATCTCCTGAGGTAGCCTTCACTGGGGATACAACATCAGATTTTATGCTTGACCCACTTAATGCCGATGCATTGAGAGCAAAAGTTCTTATAACCGAGGTACAACGCAATCTTTTAATAGAATGGTTACAATATTGACTGAGTTTAGCGTACTTAAAGTTGCAACATATTGGAGACTTGTTCTTTAAGCGGTTCATGTATACCAGTTGACGTGTTGCTGTGGGAATTTTCTGTTGAGCCTTTTCATTTGTACTTGGTTATTGTAGACTTTGGAAAGGAAAAAAAAAGTAGCAAAACGAATGAGATTATAGTTTTCATATTCATGGTGTTAGAATGATTTGATAATTTAGGGATAAGAATGGGGAGCCTTGGCATAACAGTTGGAGTTGTTGTCGTCTGACTAAAATGCTATGACCATGATTTTTTACTTTCTCCCTATTCCTCTCTATTTCTATCATTGTTTGATTGATTGGATTGTCGAAACTGTTATGACAGGCAACTTTCCTAGACGATTCAACCACAGTAGAGCATGCACGCCAACATGGTCATACCCATATATCTGAGGTAACATGACGTCTTTCATTATTTTATGGTTACTTTGTAGACAAAATCAAGGCGCACAGGGATGAAATTTTGCCTCTCTCATGCACGCCCTTCCTCGTTTTACTCAACTGTCTACATTCAATTTAAAGCTATATCTTATTATCAACAGCTTTTTGTTGCCACCTAAAGTTTTTACATTATAGTTCAACCAAGTATATAGCTGATTATCCATATTATGATTATGACATACTGTGTATGAATTGATCTCATGCCATTTCAAGATAAAAACCCTAGAACTTCATACACGCTCTGACAATTTCACGCTTCCTGATGTTGTAAACATGTTTAATTATGTAGCTCATTGAAAATGCTCAGTGGATTCGCAACAAAACAGTTCTGTTGACTCATTTTTCATCAAGATACAATATAGAGGTACTGTTATAGTTTTCTTTCAACAGTAGTTCTATAGATTTGCATCCCTCAAGTGGGTCATATGTGCATGATACTATTTAGATGTAAAACTCTTGGAGGGGGCATAACCAATGTTGTCAAACAGTGGCTATAGGGACGCTATAGTGCCATTGCGCAATGGATTTTGAACAAATTGTTATTGTTCTGCAATGCACTATTTTGAACAAATTGCTATTATAACACCATAGCATAGCAGAATTTGAACAAATCATTATTTTTTGCGTTCCACGATTGACATTGGGCATAACCATTAACCTCTAGTAGCACCACATTAATTTTGCATTTTGCAATGATGTTAAGTGCTTTTTTAACAAATCATTGAATAAAATAAGCACTTTAACTGCAGGATATTCGTCAAGCTGCATCAGAATTGCAGTCCAAGACTTCAGCAAAAGTGGTTCCACTTACAGAAGGCTTCAAATCACAATACACATAGGTTTTCAAAGTCGACACAAGTTGCACCATTATCCGTGTATCAATGAGCACCTAGAGAAAAAATGTAACCAGTTTATGAAAAAGAATGTTACTAATTTCATTGTTTCTTGTAAACTAGTGAATTGTAACTGTAATGTAATTACAATTAGTCCAGCGCTAGAGATGTCATCTAAATTTAGATGAATTTGGTCCAAAACAATGATTTAGACCTAAATAGGTTTTTTTGTTTTTTTAAGAAAAGATGTTTATATCATTTCATTTATAATAATATCGTTAATACAATGGGGAATATTAAAATAAAGTGTGACTAGCTGATAATGCAGCCTCTCCTGCTAGAGCATGAGATACTTCATTTGCTTGTCGCTTATTGAATTCGACCCGAGAGTTTGTAAACTTGGAATTAAAAAGCCTTTTGCGCTCTGTAGTAATATGTTCGAACTCTGAAACGTCAAACAAGTTGGAGTGAAAAGCATCATTTGTTGTTTTGGAGTCCACCACGAAATCGACATTATCCATCTGCATGTCGCTCGACATTATCCATATGCATGTCGCTAAACCACTCTAGCCCATAGAACAACCCCAAAGGTTCCCCCCATATAGAGATGGGACATAAGGTTGATAGACTCATAGTTTTGGCCGGCACAAAAGCTCCATCATCACACACACACACACTAATACCTGTACAGTTCCAAATATGTGAAAAAGAAGCATCAATATTGCATTTCATTCTACCTTGTTGTGGTTGCTATCAATGTGCACCAACTGTTGCATGGAATCGTGCTCCCTACTTGTGGGCACAGAGGAGCATGTTGTTGGGTGTTACCACTTTGAGAGATATTAGCAGATTGTCAATCTTCTATAAGGTGGTGTGCTCTATCCACAACATTTGCACACAATTCTCATTCATCCTTCCAAAGCTTAAGATTCTGATGCTTTCAAAGACTCCAAAAAATAGCTTCCAAAGACCTAAATAGGTTATATTCCTCAAGATATTATTTGTAACTAAATTAAACATTATGTTAGAGATTTTTTTAATGGCAAATGTTAATAGTGATTAATTTGTTTCTCCTTCATCTCGGTTTATCCAGGACCTCCAATCTTTATCCTTTAGCTCAAATTAGTTGAGAATATTATGTTAGAAATTGATTTCAGTCACATTGCCTGTTTGATTAAAAAAAGATTCACTTCTTCCGGTCTTAGGCCTTTTGCTAATGAGGTCATTTCTCTTCATCTTCCCAGATGGAATATTTGTATCTCACATATTTACCGTGAAACTAACACTTATGTGGATGCATTTTGGCTTTGAGAGGTCATTCTGTTTGGCAAGTTTTTAATTTATCCCCTTCTAATATTAGTCTTTTAGCAGATTCTAATCTCTCGAGAGTATGTCGCTAGACCTTGTTCATTAGTTTTTCCCTCCACCAAGTAAATAAATAAATAATCATTGTCCAAATTACCTAAGCACATGCTCTAATAAATGAGGAAAACCCATATGATGACCTTACTTTATTGTCTACTAACACGTGTTTGCTTTCTCAAATAAAGACCACAATCTATCTCTATCATAATGAACATTAAACTTAAAATATGAATAAAATTCTATCATGTATTTATTCCCACTTGATTGAAGATCGACACTTATGTCAACTTTGACTAGTGTTTCATTACTTGTGGGATTGGCAACATGAACTTTTATGGTGGGACAAACAACCCTCATAGTCGCTTTAATTAAAGTTGTCAAACATGTGTTAACATGTTTTGAAAATCAACATGTTTTATGACATTGTGTTTGTAACTTTTGACTTCCTAGCATTAAAGGTTGTTGACCCTCTACATAGAATTCAAAGAGTCGTATGCATAACAAAGTAACGTTTTAAGTCCATGCATATTGTGTTTACGAAGATTAATTTTGTCATCCAAAATGACCTAATACAAAATAATGTTCTAAGACCATAAGTATTTATGTGTAATTTCAACACACAAATAAAAAAAAAATTAATCAATTTTTTTTTTTTGGTTACAATCAAAATTGATTTGACTTAAGAATTATATTAGATTTGATTTAAACTTTATATTAAAATCATATCAAACTTTATTTGTTCCAAATTTAAAAGTACATTGAGTGTTACACTAGTTTTGGTACAAAGTACAACACTAGATCTAGGACTATAAAAAACCATAGATCATTCACCCACTCATTCACCTCTCACGTGTATAACCTAGAATCTTCAATCCCTTCAAATCAAATATTCAATCTCTTTTTTTTACTCACAATAACAAAAAACCCAAAAAACTAGGTTTCACCGTTTTTCAACTTCTTTCATTCATCTCTATCTCTATCTCTATAAATTACAATCACAATCAATCAATCAATTAAAAATCATTATAATTTCATTGACGATTGACGACACAAACCTTATTTCTCACTACCTCGTAGACCAACAAAACAAACTCCATTAAATTTCACCTCTTTCTTGATCCTCTTCAAAACCCTTTTCTTTAATCTTCTAAAAATCAATTTTTTTTCATCTGGGTCGTTCTTAAATCGTGAAAAGATTTGATTTTTAGCGTTGATTTGATTCAAACTCGTTGTTTCTTGATCTGGGTTGGATTGATAATGAGGAAAAGAGAGAGGGAAAACCCTTGTGGGGTATGTGGGCACTATCACAAAGTTGAAGAAGGTGAAGTTTGTGGGATTTGTGGTCATAGTGTTCCGATTGGATCGGAGAAAACTTCGTTGCAAGTTAGTGCTTTTCCTTCTGTGATCTTGCCGGAGTTTCTTTACTTGGGAAGCTATGATAATGCTTCACGGTCTGAGCTTCTCAAAACTCAGGGGATTTCACGTATCCTCAATGTAAGAATCATGGTTTTTATATTTATGTTTCTTTAATTGATTGGATTGATGATTTAAATTCTGTTTATTCAATGATTGCTTTTTTTGTGATGATGAGAAAACTTGATTGGATTGTTTTTTGAGGTTTTGTTGTGAATCATGTGTGTGTTGATTGGTTTAATGTGGTGTGATTGTGTTTGTGCATTTGGCTTGTTGTGTATTGTTTTCGATTTAAGGTTGTCAATTATGGATCGCGGAAAATAGGGTTTGATCAAATTTTGCTATGCCACAATGCCATAACTGCTATTTGAAAATATTAATTTGTTCAAATTCCGCTACATAATGAGTTGCATCCAAATATGGGTTGTAATAGAACATTATGACGTAACTTCATCCATATAGCCGACCCCACTTAGTGGGATAAGGCTTGGTTGTTGTTTTAAATTCCGCGACACTAAGGAGTGTTTTGTTTTGATTTTTTGTATTATATTTCTCTGAACGGTTGAATTGATAATTCAGATTGTGTTTATTCAATGGCCTTTTTATGGTGATTTTATTTTTTGATGTTTTGTTATGAAATTATGGGTGTTTTGATTGGTTTAATGCGGTGGGATTGTGTGTGCAATTGGATTGTTGTGTATTGTTTTAGATTTAGTGTTGTCAACCGTGGATCGCGGAAAATAGAGTTTGATCAAATTCTGCTAGATTTAGTGTTGTCAACCGTGGATCGCGGAAAATAGAGTTTGATCAAATTCTGCTATAGCCGCTATTTGACAACATTTTGTATTAAATCGCCTATCATGCGCGAAATACAGTTTGATTAAATTCTGCTATAGACACTATTTGGCAACAAAAGGCTGCTATTTGACCACATTAATCATATCAAACCTCCAATGCTAGGGATCTTGTAAACTAATTTTTCTCACAAATGACAAATTTTGAGGTTAATTTGGCCTACTAAATGTATATTCAAGGATCAAGGACAAATGGGATTGATATTGTATCTTTGGTGAATCAGTTTCTGTATTTGCTCTTTTGAAAATATAAAGTGACTCAGTGTTGTCAAATAGCGGCCTTACTGTGCAGCTGAATTTGAACAGTTGCTATTGTTCCGCAATATACTATTTAGTACAATTTATTATTAACTAATGGCGATAACAGCACTATCGCAATTTGGCGTAGCAAAATTTAAACAAACCACTATTTTTTGTGATCTGTGATTGACAATACTGAAGTGGCTGGACTGGTTTAGGTATTTTGAGTGAAAAAAGAAATGGAACTTACAACTTAATTTCTGTCTGTAGTGTTTTTGTTTGGGGGACAAGAGTTATTTTGGATGGGTGGTGGTATAGAAAATAGAACTAATAAGTTAAATTCTATAATGTGTTTTGGTGTGGTGTTCTTTTCACTGGGCATGTTATAGAAACTTCGTGTTTGAAGAGCTCAACATAATTGTTCTTTGTGGAATTTGAATGATAATGGCCGCCTTATTTCTTTTGTTCCTTTGAGGTTGTACTTGGAATCTGCTCATACAAACTTCTTGAGTGTTTATTTTGATATACCTTTGCATTTCCTGTTTGTGCAGACTGTCCCTTCTTGTCAAAATCTCTACAAGAACTCATTTACCTATCACTGCCTCCCAGATGACAAAAGTTTCCAATTTGAGGAAGCAAACCAGTTTCTGGGTATGTACCTTCTTCTCTGCTAAAAATTTACATGCCTTTATAACTAGTTGTTTTACAATTTTTATAAATACCTATTAAACATGATAAATAAGACATGCTGCTGAAACATCAGTTAGTATCTTCATTTGTTTTTTTTTATATGCTTTCGATTTTATTCAGCTACAATGTCAGCCATACGAGACATTGTTTTGGCAGATTTTAGGCTATCATCATCCATAATTGTTAGCATTGATCTTTAATGATGTAATTTATCATTCACGATGTTCTTGTTCGTGATTTAGAAACTAAGTGTCTCTTTTCTACACTGTTCTTTCACTGACTTCGCTAATTAAAATTACTAATTAGATTAATTATTTCATTGCTGACTTCTCTAATTTTTGTCCAACATGTTTCTTCTATTTACACATGATAATGAAATCAAAACCAACGCTGCATTATTATTTTGCAGAGCAATGTGAGAGGGATAAGGAGCGTGTTCTGGTTCATTGCATGTCAGGAAAGAGTAGGTAAGATATTGCTCCAATATATGATATAACTGTAAGCATGGCAGTGTCATTTAACACTAATTAGATTGAATTAGTTAGTGATGGCGCTAACAACATGAAAAGAATAATTATCATATTTGACACCAGTCTTGCAAATTGGGATGCAGTGGCAATATTAGGTAGTGTATAATATTATAGTTCTCTGAGTTACATGTATATATCTCTGGTAGGTCCCCAGCTGTTGTGATTGGCTACTTGATGAAGTCTAGAGGATGGAGACTACCACAGAGTTATCAGTGGGTAAAGGAACGTAGACCTGCGGTTGAATTGTCTGAAGGTATGTTTGTTTTACTTTTTTCAGTTTTGCTTCAGATCTCAAGGAAACTTGTCAGATTTCGGTGTTAGTTGATCACAGATTTTTACTGGCCTAGTTATTTATTTCAAGAGAATTTGAAATTTACGGCATGGAAACTTGATCAAATTAGTCAGCCCTTAATTAACACTTATTTGTAGCTTTCTAAAATTTAGAATGCGAGAGAAATGGTCAAACAACAAAAAAGGACTGTAATATTGGTAAGTGGTAGCGGTTGGTACATGTAAGTTTAGGATGCTCATACATTATGGAGCTGTAAACCTCAATATGGATATGCTATCAACTAAACAATCTCCCTGCCTCGTGATCTGTAGCTTAGAAACTGTGACGAGCTTTTTTTATTTAGAGACAGTTTTTCCCCAGTGGTGTCCAACGATTGTCAAAATACTCGTACAATATTTATTCATAGTTCATTCTCATATTTGTCCATTCGTAGTATAGTATTACCTCATTCCCTAACTATATGGCTTCCTTGACTAAGCGCATGGAAAGGAAAGAAATAGTTTGAAAGGGGTTCTAGTTCTATAACAAGAATTTCGTGAGTCTTATATTTAGTGATAGAAGTAATATATTACTGTAATGGAATACAAATGTGATTTTGAAAGTAATAGTAAAACACAACATCTTGTTGAAAGAATTTGATTCCTTTAAAGTGCGTCGTAAAAAACATCAAGGATTAATATTTCTTCAGCAAATCTATGATTTGTCAATTATCATTACCCTCACTTTAGACGAGCCAAACCCGTTAAAATTTGTGTGATGATCAGAGTAGGCTTTGGTTGCTTTTAGCTGTGATTATTAAACTCCATCTTTCTGAATCCATCCATATTTTATTAATGCAGGTGCCCACCAGCAACTACAGGAGTACGAAAAAAAGCTATTTGGATCAGTGGGAAGCAGTCTACAGCTGCCTGTTGTATTCTCACCTGCAGCAGGGCCACATCTTAGCTTTGGCTTCCCAAAGACAAATGATATAGCTCCACTTCCTGCCTTCGGCTGCACTACAACTCCTTCAATTTTCTCTCGAGCACCCTCGGACATAGCTCCTACCAATTTCACATTCGGAGCAGGTCAGAATGTCACTGGAAGTAGTCCTTTTAATACAAATCCATCTAATCCTAATGTCACCGATATTCAGATGGATGGATCTTGATTCTCTAACCAGCAGGAACACCTATGTGTGATTAAGCTACTTGACGATTTATGGCTTTGTGTTAAGGTACACCAAGTTTGCCATGTTTCATGTCAATGTGCAATAATCATAAGTGGAACTTGTCAATTCTATAGTTCTTTTTTTCATTCCAAATATTTTCTTAGTTATCACTCACTATGGTTGTAGTATTTGAGTACAGCATGTTTTAGTGGCATTGTGCACTAAACATTATCCAGTTCTTTTATGCTACAAATTCTATTATAAAAGTATACAAAATTAGATCGTTTCTGTCTTTTGCAAAATTTGGCTGCGGCAAGCGACCGCCACATTTTAAGCGTTTGTTTTAAAGCATTGATTTCTGCGGTGGTGGATAAGCGCGTTGGCTAACCATGTTATGGATGAGAAGTTTCACTGATTAATTTTTGAAATTGACTTTGATTGAATATTTGGACTTGTGGAGTAATTAATTTTTTTGATACAAGAGGAAAAAGTACAAGTTTTATCCCTCCAAAGTGACTAATCAATGTACATTATTAAGCGACCTAAAGATGTCCCCTTTATTTAATCTTGATTCGGATTCAGATCGTAACTTGCTTAAACTTTATTTGTTTTAAGATATTTTTATCTTGAAACTTTAAATAACATACCTTCTTCTGATGAGAAAACGATCTCGTCATTTTCAAGGAATTTTTTTTGAAACTTCACGGTATTTTTTGTTTATTATGATATGAAGTTTTCATTGACGGCGACTAATTTCTATTGAGTAGCCTCAAAAACATGCAAAGTTGGTTTTTTTTCCCAATCAATTTTTTTTCATTATTTTAGTAATTAAAAGAGGAAGAGTTCAGTTTTAAAGAGTAAATATTTTTATTTAATTAAATTATATGAATGAATATAGAGGTGGATCTTCTCATGAGCAATGGTTGGCCACAACCACCCCAAAAAATAATAAAAGTCTTATATCGAAGGAACCTAAAATCTCAAAAAAAAAAAGCTAATTTTGTGTTTATTACAACTTAAATTTTCTGTATACTATAGTGGCTCACCCGAGTTTTTTGTCTAGCCCCGCCAATTAATAAATATAAACCGTTTCAATTTGTTTTAATTTACTTTACTTTCTTTGCGAAATGAAAGAATTCAATTTGTTTTAATTTACTTTACTTTCTTTGCGAAATGAAAGAATTTAATTAGCTCTTAATTTAAGATTTCTGCTCTTCTCCCAATACATTTTGCTTCCACTTTGCTTCCACCAAGCTGTTTTGGCGAAAATACCCATACATTAGTTAAGTAACGCAGGTGTTAAAGTCTGCGTTACTTAATTAACGCTACGTGAGTTAAGTAGTGCAGCGTGACGTAACTCACGCTGGGTGTTGTTTTAAACACAGGTAGTAGCTCATTTCCTTATTCCCATCTAAAAATTTTCAAATCTCTCTCAAATCACCAAAATCCAAAATTCCTTCAACTCTAAATCAAACAACACTCCATTAAAAAGTTAGTTTTCATAATCAAACACCATTAAGCTTTTATGTTTATATGTTAGATTTTATCTCTTAAATTAGAATTTTTTTCGATTTAGATTTGTTTAAATTTTGGTTTTTTTGGTAAGAAATCATACAATGTTTACATGAAAATGACTTGTGTTGCTTAATTGTTAAGATGTTTGCATGTTTATGTTGTAGTTTTGAGTTTTAGAGAATTTTTTAAGATTTAGGGTTTGTTTAAATTTTGTTTTTTTTTGCAAGAAATGACTATATTTACATGTAAATGACTTATATTGCTTAAATGTTTAGATGTTTTTATGTTTATGTTGTAGTTATGAGTTTTAGGGTTTAAGTATAATTTACACTCCAAGTGTTTGATGGAATGTTAGAATGAGTTTTTCATTGATTGTTTTTAATTTCTTATTGTGTAGATTTGAAACAATGGCTGGGTGGATCGACGTTCATGCACAATTCAACAGTGGAGAACCTCAGAGGTTGAAGGTTCAGTGCCTTGCTGTAATGTTAAGAGGTCTTAAGGATGAACTGAATGAATTCAACCAAGGAGTCAACCCTGGAGACACAAGGATGGTGGAATACGCTCGGCATAAACGTTCAACGCTCGACGAGGGGAGAATATCATTCAGTTGGATGGAATTAACGAATGACGAAAACGTGACGAGCATGTTTTGGGAGCACAACATGTTCCAGTGGATCGATATGAGTGTAACGTTGCTGAGATCAACTGAAAATATCATCAAAAGTTTGCTTCCGCCAGAAGATCGTGATTAGGTAGGGAATGCACCTTCCAACTACAACAATTGTCTTCCTCTGAATGAGGTAATTCAAACTTGTTAAACGGCAGTTCCCAAGCATTCACCCGAAAGTGTTATTATTTCTTTCAAAAGATTAAATTCATGTTAGTTTGGTTTAAATGAATGTATTGAAGTGTCAAGGACTGGACCTCATTCTTTTGGCACTTGAATACCATCATCTAAACCAAACTAACAAGAATTTAATCTTTTTAATGAAACAATAAAACTCTCGGATGAATGCTTGAGAGCTGTTGTTTAGCAAGTTTGAATTTACCCCATTCAGAGGTAAGATAATTGTTGTAGTTGAAAGGTACATTCCTGAATGTATGTAATGTAATGATAAGACATATTTAGGAGCTTTATGTAACGTAACGTAATGTAACTTTTATTCGAATTTATTTAATACGCAATTTTAATTTGAATTCACGCCGAGTTTAATTAGTCTTTTTCGAATTTATTTAATACGCAATTTTTATTCGAATTCACGCTAAGTTTAATTAGTCTTTTTCGAATTTATTTAATACGCAATTTTTATCCAAATTCACGCTGAGTTTAATTAGTCTTTTTCAAAAAAAAAAAATTCTTTAATACACAATTTTTATTCGAATTTATTTATTTCATATACAATCTTAAAATAAATGCAAATAAAAACAAAAATAAAGGAACACAAGTAATAGATATAAAATCTCATTTTATTAATATATTCTTATTACATTTACAATGGGGTAAAACTAAATCTGCGAAAAAATAAAAACCACCAGAAAACCTAATATCTGGTGGTAGAACTAAAATCATCCATAAGAAAACCAGCCTTTCTAGGGTAAAACTAAATTTGCACATTTAGTTTTACCCAATCTGGTTCTTTTTTTCCCAAGAAAGTTGGCCACTACTCATCATTTTATCCCCGAAATTGGCCTCTTTCTCTTTTTACACCAAAATAAAGAAGGAAAAAAAGAAGGAGATTCATAGGGGGAGAGAGTGAGGAGGAGAGTGAGAATGTGCGATGGTGGGAGGAAATGGGAAAGTTTGGAGGTGTATTTATAGGGGGAGATTGTAACATAGGTTATATCTACCATAAATATAGTCAAAAAAACGTGAAAAACTTAAAAAAAAACGTGCAAAACCAATTAAAATGCATTGACCAAAGTCCAAAAAACGAGTGTTCTTGAGTTCTAACCACCGGCCAACCTACGTGAGTTAACTCGCGCACAGACCAGTGGTGCATGACTTAAGTCACGTTGACTAACACAAGGATATTTTAGAACAAAACAGTTGGGTGCGAGTGTTTTGCGCTGAAAGAAGAATAAAAATCTTAATTTAATGAACCGAGTTTGAATAATTTATGCTTGGAGTCGAGCAAACAACATTGATATTTAGACTCCATTTACTTTTTTAATACTCATCAATCTATTAATTTATCACGTCACTTTTTTTTTTCTTTATCTCATTTTCCTCAAACAAAAGAGAGTGAGCAGATCCAATTCTATCAAATTTGTTTGGATCTAAAGTTAAACTATGCTCCCCAAAAAAAAGTAAAAAGAGTTAAAGTATGTTCCCCAAAAAAAAAGTAATAGTATGATTATTAGAAATTTCTAATAACATCGCCATGGAGCTCTATTTGGGACAAACCCCACCCAGGTGAAGTAATAAATAATATTCTTAGCCAAGTTAAACTAGGACACAAGATCATGAGCAGACCAACTGAATTGTATATAAGTAAAGTAATATTTTATGTGATTGGTACTATACATGTTCCCTTTAACTTATGCCAACAGAAGAAGTAATAATTTTCAATTTAACAAAAATTTTTAGTATGTCTTACTACACTAATTATTTTCTGCAGATCATACTTTAATCAATGCATATTTTCCTTAAAATGGACGAGTATTGGTATCTGAAATGTATCTAATACCAATTCGTATCGGATAGTTTCGGATATGTCCTCGAAATACTATATACGTAACTATTCGCATAAGAAAGACACAAATGTTATCCGAATATGATACATGTTTGATAGGTCTTATTAATTAGGGTTAATTAAGTTTGTGGTCCCTATAAATATATGTAGTTTCGTTTTTAGTCCCTATAAAAATAAATTACACTTTTTAGTCCCTACAAAATTTCCCGTTAGTGTTTTTAGTCCCTGTTAAATTAAAATTTGTTTAATTTTTTTTTGAGAGATTAAAATTTGTTTAACTATGCTTAAACTTCTAAATTTTTTAAAGATTTTTTATAGACATGTTCATAACATCGTAAGACACTCTTTTATAAAACCTTTTAGTTTTTTTAAGATGTAATTAATTAAATATGAATTTTTCTAAAATCCAAATTTTCAAGATTATATTAATGAAAATTTGAACCTAATAATAAAATTTTGAGCTACTTTTTTGCGGAGGAACTTTGTATAATGTTCTAAATAAGTATGTAAAAAATATGTTAAAAATTTAAAAGTTTAAGCACAATTAAGCAAATTTTAATTTTACAAGGACTAAAAGTATGTGTTGGTCCCTGATAAATTTAAATTTATTTAATTATAATTAAACTTTTTTAATTTTAAATGATTTTTAATAGACATGTTAAGAACAATATAATAATCTCTTTTATAAAAAATTATAATTTTTTAATATGTAATGAATTAAATATAATTTTTCTTAAACTCCAAAAATTCAAGATAAAACTAACGAAAATTTGGGCCTAAAAATAAAATTTTGAACAAACTTACTGCGGAAGAACGTTTTATAATGTTTAAAACAAGTATGTAAAAAATCATTAAAAAATTTAAAATTTTAAGCATAATTAAACAAATTTTAATTTAACATGGACTAAAATTACGTGCTGAAAATTTTTATAGGATCAAAATGTGTCAAAAAATTTATGAGGACTAAAAACGAAATTCACTATATTTATAGGGACCAAAAACTTAATTAACCCAAGACACAAAATTGTATGCTTTTTGTGACAAATTCTAAGTATACAAATGTATACTTATATGGGAAAACATATGTAATTAAGCATACTTGTTATGATCACATTATTTTTTTGTGATTATATAAACTTCTTAGGCAAAAATAAATGGAATTTAACTAAATTAAAATGAGTTCTGCATAACAATAAAGATGGGAAACAAAAAACAATAACAAAAGAAAAAACTTAACAAAAATGGAACTCTAAGATTTGCAACTAAATGCAACTGATTATTCTAACTAAACCCAACTCATCACTTGCAGAAAAAACTTCTCTTGAATCTTCAAACATCATTATCCAAACAAATCAATGTCCCAAAACATTAACATTATTGTGTGCAACATCAGGAGAAGAATCATCATGATCACCAACCATCCCTTCATGAATATGAGCTTTAATATGTTTCTTTGCAGTTCTAAAAGTGTCATCAACATCAGAATACAATCCAAGAGAATCATCTTCACCTATGCATTCTTCACCTGCATCTGAATGTTTGCTGTTACATCCTGCAGGTGCAACATCATGTGCTTCAGTTACTTTCATGCACCAAAATGTTACAAGAAGGATTCCAAAACCAAACACAATCATTGTTTTTGCATTCATTGCCATATTGATTGCTATTTGCGACCTTTTTTTTACTACTTTTGTTGTGAATTAATGTTAAGAGAATATGCTAGCTTGTTAGAAGAATGAATGTTGAGAATTTAAAGAGTGTTTTGTTTACTATTTTTAGAGAAATTAAAGTTATGGTTAGGAACGTGTTTGCTTGTTAGACTTTAGAACTAGTCTTAAGGTAATATTACTTGTAATAATAAAAAATTATTATGTGTATATAAGATTTTGACTATAATGTAGGAATTTGGTTAAGGACTAAGATGTGAAAATTGGCTATTTTTAGTTTACACGTTAATTATAACTGACTAATTATTTACAGCTCTAGTAAAAGTCACTTTAGTGCAGAAAAATTGGATCCTAAAAGAATTCAAATCATGTAGAAGGGTGCCACTAGTTACTCTTTTGACTAACATATTGCAGGTGTCCCGCCAGAAATTAAAATTTATCAATAGTTTTTCTATGGCAAAATTTTATTATGATCAATAACCTTTTTGTGATGAGTATATTAAATGCGTATGGTATAGGTTTTGGGTTTAAATTCAGATAAAGGAGAAAAAAAAATATTGATCAAACAATTAACAGATTCATCCTTTAAGTTTGAGATTTGTAATAGATCGGTCATTTAAGTTATTTTGATCACATATAAGTCTTTTAAGTTTGTAAACGTTTTTAATTTGGTCCTTCTACCGCATCATCTTTTTTGTAATAGAAGGACTAAATCGAAAACGTTTACAAACTTAAATGACTTATGTGTGACTGAAATAACTTAAAGAACCAATTTGTTACAAACCTTAAACTTAAAGGACTTATGTGTGACCAAAATAACTTAAAAGACGAATTTGTTACAAACCTCAAACTTAAAGGACCCCATATGTAATTTAGCCAAAAACTAACTAGAAGGTAAACAAAAATGTTGACTATATATTTTTTTTGAAGGACTATATTTGTTTTTGTTCAAGTGAGTTAACTATATTTCAAGTAAATTTTAAAACCCAACACAAAATGCAGACCAAATTGCAGGCCAACTAATTTCAAAAATTGGAAAAATCAGTAAATACAAATATAAATTACTTAGGTTTACACAAATGATGCTTTAAACACTTCAATAAAAAGAAAAAAATTGAGTGTTCTCATTTTACTTTTTTTAAAAAAAAATTATATAAGTGTTCCTAAATGCTTTAAATTTAAACTTGTGACTACACAAGTCTTAACTCCATATGGTCGTCTTAGCTCCATATGGTCATGCATCCTATCCTTCTTTTAATAATAGTTTATTCAATAATTTCTTTTTTATATATAGACCAAATAACAAATAACTATTGAAACTCACGTATAAGTAGAGGGGGGAATTCGAACTCCAGTCACGACGTCTGACCTAACAATTTTGACATTTTTGTCAATTGAACTATAACTTGAAAACTAATTTATTCAATATTAATCGTCCATGCATATAGAAATCCACCATTTGTAAGAGAATACAATTAAATTAATGTGTTTTAACTTCTCAAAAGAAATCGATGTCCGCGGTTGGTCGTAGAAGATACCGTAGAAAATAAAACAAATATTGATAATATCTAAATTCAGTCACTTGAATCACTCTCTAGTCTCTACAGTTTGTCCAAATCAGTTGGTATCTAAAATTAATTTCTGAAGTTATAGTATCATAATGAGTCTCTAATATTGGTCCCTTTATTGTTAGACTAGACATCTAGTAATGCAATAATTGGTATAACAACAATAATCACAAATGTCAAATAACAAAATAATGATACTATAAAATCAAATAGAAAATAAATTATCCAAATTATATATCATTTATAAAAATATTTTTTTTAACCGTTTCATATGTGTTTATATAACAATGTTTATTTTAGGGGCAGTATATAACAAACTTGCTCACTAAATTGAATGAATCACAACCAGCTCACTGTACTGCCTATCAAATAATTGTTTGTGTAAAATTTACTTAATTTTTTGTCAAATTTGTACCCCCCTTATAAATGAACGTTGCATCCGGGTAGTTAGTATTTGATTGATAATCATATATACATCATTGTCACTGCTGTCTTATTTCTAAATTAAAGATAGGAAAATGAATCTGAAAAAAAAAATGAATTGAATTTGTATAAGGAAATATTACAATAGATTTCACTTGCAATTGAAAGAGTTGCAAGAGCTAAAGCTGGTTTTTCTTGACTCTTGAAACAGCAAGGGACAAATGCCACCACCATCTCTTGGTCTTGGATTTGGAGCCTTCGTCAAGAAATTGATCTTGGATTTGGCGCCTTCGTCTACTAGAAAAAAAATCAAATTTTTTGTTAGGCCAGCTTATAACAACTATGTCCCCTACCATGTCTCTTATGAATCATCGGAACTTTGCCCTCGTTGCTCTTCCTTTGAAGAATCACTTCTTCATTGTATTAGAGATTGTTCATCCTCAACTTAACTTTGGCAAACTTTTAGCCTCAGCTTTGTTGAGTTTTTGTCTAACCTGGATGATTTGAGTTGCCTCAAGCTAGGGCACACTTCCCATAATGCTTTAAGATAACTTTGTAATCTTAAAAGTATATTTTTATGGTAAAAGTTTGACTTTGTAACTTTAAAGGTCAAATCTCAACCATAACAGTTGTAAAATGGTTAATAATAACATTGTTATTAATAATAATTTCTCCTCCTCCAATTTGTATAAAAAAAAAAAAGTGATAACTTTCATATTTTTCTATGTTAATTTTCTATTCCTAAATCCTAATTCAATTCGTTCCACATCAAAACATCAATTTTAAAGGGGAAAGTGAGATGTCAAAAAATGTATGCACACACATGTGTGTATTGCATCTCATTGTAGGTCTTGAATGCTGGTTGTTTGATTTCACAATCTAGTCCCTAAAGTATGCATGTGCTTTATAGACATAGAGTTAGGAATAATTAATTAACTTCGATTCAAGTTGCATTCAAAATTTGAGTAGGAATTATCTTCCTTTATCCCGTTTCAAAATGAATTAGATTTTTTTTTTTTTTTACAATAAATTAGATGTTTTGATGTTTTTAAGTGTATATTTTTAAGTTTATTGATGACAACAATAAATAGAGAAGAATTAAATAAACCATCGCCCTCTCTAATTTAGTCTCTAAAAGTATATGAAATTTGTCGATTTAATTAATCTTTGCTATTAAGATGTTAAGCGTCTAAATTGACAAGTTTTTTATATACTTTAAGGACTAAATTGGTATATGTTTTTTAAGGGTAAATTGATGTATAGTTAAGGGAACTACTTAGTATATTTGTATAGTTCTTGGACAAAATTAGTGAGAAAATAATAGTATAATAACTAAATTGATGGTTTATTAAATGTATTTTCGTCATGTCCTTGCCTTCGTTATCCTTTTCTCTAATTGAATTTATAAATTGTGAGTCATATTTATATTTATTAGAAGAAGAAAAATAAAAATAAAAATAAAAATTATCAAGACTCTATAATATTTTATTTTATAAGTCTTATCAAATATAAATGATATTAAATATTTGTACACACTTGTATAAATGCATTTATAATGGCATACATATATAGTTTAGAATTAATACATCTTAAAACTAATTATTTTTTTAAGAAAAAAAATGTCAAAAATTCATAAATATATTAGGCTGTTACATTATATACGTGGATGTGTTTGCTTGCATGGCTTCTGGAACTAGTTTCTCGTCTCCCTTACAAATAAGTAGATTTCAATTTATTAGGATTAGGATTGATGTCTCTCTTTTATGTTAGCTATTTGTTACAACTATAGCTTAATAGTGCTTATGGAATTGACAACCCTTGATGCCTAATCTCTTGAACCAACATTAACCGGGGATCCATTCCCATGTTATCAATTTATAGAAAACAAGGTTATAAAACCCGACTTGGTCATTGATTCAACCGAAGTATTGGATTGGATCAATGGTTAGACTATTGGGTTATTTATTGAATTACACGATTGAATCAAATTAAAGTGGATAATTCTATTAGATAATTAAATATGTAGATTAAATTTGTATGAGTAATAAACCGAATTAAATTGAATAGGACCGGTGACTAGGTCACTATATTTATAAAATGAAAAACAATCCAACAAACTAACTTGATTTTATACGCTAATCTCTCAAATTCAAACCTAAATAACAAATCAACACTCCAAGAACATGATCTGTTTAATTTCAAGGAGTCAAGGTTGTTTGAATTTCTCCATAAAAAAAACTCAACATCTGCCCCTGAAGCTTCTCCATAAAAAAACATCGTTTCTATGATCCATGTTTTTGGCATTATTGTGTTGAGCATCATCATCCTCATCCAAGTTTATTCCATCTATAATAACATCAATATGATGAATAAAGATTGGCAATTGATATATAGTCATAAAGTAAAGAATGAAAATTAAATTTTTTAAATACTTTTTAAGTAAAAGAACTCATATCAATATTATTTGAAATAGGTTGGATGGTCGTATTGGCAAGATTGTTGTGTAGTAATTTCACCTTCGCACTAGTTAAGAATGGTGGTGTGAATCTTCCAACACGCAATTAGAATGATCACCAAGTGTTACAATATTGACTAGGGCATTACTTTGAAGCCTCTTATTATTATTTTTTATTTAAATAACCAAATTGGAGGGTTAAATCCTCTCCATTGGCTCCAATAGAAAGGAAGCCTCCTACTTGGTCAAGTCTCTTATTTCTACAAGTCATTATAAAAATACTAATATTTGTATTAAAATCTAAAAGATTAAAAACAAAAAAATAAATAAACATAATAATTGTAATCAATGCATTATTTTATTTTTTGAAACAAATAGTAATCAATGTATTAAAACCTGATTTAGTCATCGACTCAGCAGGGTTATTAAGTCAACCAATAAGTCACTAGTTGAACTACGTGAGTGAATCAAATTAAATTGTTTAACTTTATGGATAACCCAGACTTCAAAATAAATTAATTTCTAAAGATATTAAACTGGATAACCCGAACTTCACCTGTAAATTAAAAACAATTGCAACAAACTAACATAAACTTCATACACTTATCGTTCAAAATCAAATCCAAAATCTTATTCAAAATACAATCGGATAGTGAACCACTTTAATATCTTGTGTTATCTTCCCCTTAACTCTTTTATTTAAAACTTGCGTTCTTCTTTTTGAAAGGTGTTTTTAAGACAAATATCATTTAAAAAAAGGTAACATGAAACTAAGTTTTCTAAAAAGAAAAAATTGCGAAAGCCCAATTCAAACTCTCATGTGTTTTTCAACACGTTCAATTGGCATTAGACCTCAGTCTAATAGCTAAGTGCTTAAGAATGTGAGAGAAAAGATTCAACGTAAAAAGTATGTCCTCTTATAGTGAGAATATTCACAACTAATTTACCAATATTTCATAACATTTCATACCTTATAAAATGGTGAAGGGAGATGAGACATTGACAAGAAATTAAATGTATATAGTCATACCTAGAAACGATAAAAAGCCACATATATACAATCTGATCATTAAAAACTCCAACCAAACTTTCCTTGCGCATTAATCACATTTATCTAACCTTGAACAACTACTATATATACATATATAAATCTTCTATGTAAGCCAGAATAGCCCTCTCCAAAAGAGTTAAAATAAAAATAGAACATAATATTATTACTTCATTATTATCATGAGGCTTATATGCATATGCATATGCATAACATGGTTAATATTGATAGCCCAAATTATCATGGTGACTTGCAAGACTAAAAATAATGTACCAGCAGTAATTGTGTTTGGTGATTCCTCTGTGGATTCTGGAAACAACAATAAGATAGCTACACTTCTCAAGAGCAACTTTAAACCTTACGGCCGTGACTTCGAAGGTGGCCGCCCCACCGGACGGTTTTGTAACGGTCGTACTCCACCAGACTTCATTGCTGAGGCTTTCGGCGTTAAGCGAAGTATACCGGCATACTTGGATCCTGCTTATACCATTGATGATTTTGTCACTGGTGTTTGCTTTGCTTCTGCTGGAACTGGATATGATAATGCAACTTCTGATGTACTAGTAAGTTCTTTATTTGTTTTGTCAAAAAAAAAAGTAAGTTCTTTATTTGTGTAGGGTTGTGTTGTCTCTAATTTTTTTTGGGTACAATGTGTCCATTTTCGATTTAATCGTATCCTTACTTTATGTGCATGATGTCTTAAATAAAATTTCACAAATTAATGGAAAACTAAGAATTTTTTTTTATAACAACATCAAATTACTTGTCAATTGACATTGTTTTACAAGTTTATCCTTATTAAAATTTATGTTTTACTCATAATATTTATTACAAATTGCATGAAAATATATAACATAATTAGTTAAAAATATAAATAAAAGGAGCCTATAGAAAGTACAAGAAAAGAATCCCCGTGAGCTTACCCCAGTTGGTAGGGATATTGCATATTATATGCAAGGGCCGGTGTTCGAACCCCGGATACTCCACTTCTCCACATTTAAATGTGTGAGCTCTAGCTACTAAGCTACTTGACAAAAAAAAAAGCATAAGAAAAGATATAAATATGTCCTATTTTCAAGCACAATATGTCGTAATTATAAAAAGTGAAATGCTAACTTGTGTCCTTAAGACAATATTAAGAAATCTAAAGTGAAAATTTTATCTAGGAAATTATACTAATTTATTCTTCTAGAGATTGAAAATTTAATATTTGTAATAAATATTTACCGTTTATGAAATCCTTAATATGTGTTTTAAGGGCACAAGTTAGCATGACTTTTATATTAAAAAAAAAAGGACATTGGTAGTATATTTTGTTTTTTTCCAAGATAAATTTGGTTTCATAATTATGTCCTATTTGGTTTGACACAATTATTTGCATTTTGAAACTCAATAAAATATCCAATATGGTTCCGTTGTAAAGTTCCTTTCACTCTCAAATTTGACCATCTACTCCATTTCCTTTTTTTTGGGCAATTCACCTATCTCCTTATGTTTCTCTACCTGTCTATCTACCAATTTTTTAATATCTTTCTATGATATTTGTGATGAGAATTCACTCATTGAAACCTACGGACAAGCAACGTTGTTTAACTAAGAAGGAAATTTAAGACGTTATTCATGACAACTAATGGAGATGCATGTATGGCAGATAGTGCCAGTGCCACCTTTATATATGTGCTGATTTCTAACCATCGAAGTGTGTGATATGACAATTTCATTTTCAATGCCAACATATTAAAATTAGCCTAAGTTAATATTTTTATGTTTCAAATATAATATAATAAAAAAATTTGATGTCTCTTTTATTTGAATTGTGGATGGTTGTTGCTAAATAAATACAATAGGTGATAAGTAGATATAAGGATTTAGTAAAAAAAAAATAAAAATGTGGATATAAGGATGATTTGGTTGTTGAATATGGAGTTAAAATGTAGAGTGATAAAGAGGTTAATGATTCGATCTCAACTTCAAATGTAAAAACTATGAATACTAATTCGTCATTTAAAAAAACCAATATAAGCTTGTTTATTTATTTTCTAAAGTGGTGACTTATTTTATTTTCATAATAAACTAATTAATTAACATTGGATGTCAAATTTTCACAGAATGTGATCCCACTGTGGAAGGAAATAGAGTTCTTCAAAGAATACCAAGAAAAATTGAGAGTCCATGTTGGTAAAAAGAAGGCAAATGAAATCATAAGTGAGGCATTATACCTAATAAGCTTAGGAACAAATGATTTCCTTGAAAACTACTATATTTTCCCAACAAGACAGCTTCATTTCACCGTATCACAATATCAAGATTTTCTAGTGGATATTGCAGAGGATTTTGTTAGGAAATTACACTCACTTGGTGCTAGGAAATTATCCATAACTGGTCTTGTTCCTATTGGGTGTCTTCCATTAGAGAGGGCTACAAATATTTTTGGTGACCATGCTTGCAATGAAAAATACAATAGAGTGGCTTTACAATTTAATGCCAAGTTGGAGAATATGATATCAAAGCTAAATAATGAGCTACCACAATTGAAGGCTTTGTCGGCAAATGCATATGAGATTGTCAATGATATCATTACAAGACCTTCTTATTATGGTAAGTTTTCTTTATTTGTTCTCGCAACATATCTATATATCTTATGTGATTCATCTTATTATGGTATTTTATGTGTTGCACTTCTCTTTCGTTGGCTATGACTATAACACAAAATATACAAACACACATAGGTTCAAATATAAAATAAAATTGATGTTCATCTTGTTGGGTCTTGAGGGGTTATAACACATGGTTTTAAGCAACTACAAAAGTGAAGTTGATATCACATCTTTATCCAAAATATATTAGGTATATTAGTCATTTCACTTTTATGTTATTTAACATCCACTTTTATTTTTGGGTTAATTAAGTTTTTAGTCCCTATAAATATTCAGAATTTTATTTTTAGTCCCTATAAATTTTTCCATCAGCATTTTTAGTCCCTACAAAATTTTTCCATCAGTATTTTAGTCCTTGTAAAAAAATTCCATCAACATTTTTGGTCCTTAAAATGCTTAAGGAAAATGTCACAGGGACTAAAAAGTGTGATTTTATTTTGTAGGGACTAAAAACAAAACTATGAATATTTATAGGGACTAAAAACTTAATTAACCCTTTTTTTTTTAATGTGAGACTCTTATTGACACTTAATATACCAACAATATCCCCTTTAAACGTCACTCCATCAATTGATATGTGTATGTTCCCTTTCGAGGGAAGTTTTTTCATTCACATACACTTACATTGTCGTCTGTCGTTGACACTGCATCAACGGGACGTGACATCTTACGACAAATATTGAGAAGACATTCGGTAGAAAGAGTCAGTTGAACCATCAACTTTGATATCATTGTTAGGTCATGAAGAGGTGTGAAACATCAACAATACATTGGTATTTGAACAACCATACAAGTGAAATTAGATATTACATCTTCACTGAAAACCTTTAAACATTAGATATATAACTCGTCTCACTTATATGTTACTCAATATCTAACTTTTAATTTAATGTGAAACTCTTACACACTTGTTATACCAACACAGCTTTATCACCCCCTAACATTTATGGACATAACTAGATATATACCTTACTTTTTGTCTATAATTATATTTGCAAATCTATTTTTTTCAATATTTTAAAAAAAGTTTTTACATTTTTTATCCATATAACTTTTTCAAGTTCTACCTCAACACAATTATTATTATTGATCCTTTTAGATTAGGATACGATAAAATGACATCAAGTGTGATGTTAAAATATTTACAGTGATTAATAACATCATGTAGAATAAGATACTAATCAAATCCAATTGTTTTTCTTTTTTGACAAATCAATCCAATTTTATAATTTTTAATATAACATTAGTTAAAAATAAACTGAATGGTACTGATTTTGGCCACCTGACCCTAGTTGTTTTCAGTAACACTCCTATCAATATCTCAAGTACGTCTACAGGAGATTAGATGGTTAACTTATCATTTATATATGCTGCGACTAATATTTACACGTAGTCTACACCAATGATCCATTGATATGCTAGCTCTCCTTGAATCTTAAGAACGTGTTTGGTTATGTGACAGGAAGGATTGATTTTGATTAAAATTGATTTTGACTAAAAATGATTTGTGTTTAAATGCATTTATGTAAAAATTAGTTGAATTAAAATCAATTTTATAATAAAAAATAACAAATTTTAACTTCAAGCAGAATCAATTCTACACCTCCAAAATTCTGTCGGAACAAAACATACTCATGTTAATTACACAATCAATGCAGCACAGCTATCCTGTGGATACATACAGCTAATCATATTGTGCCTGAAATTCTGTCAGCTATAGATCAGGGGGTAGGACCTTGATTTAATGCCCTTTTATGTGCAAGAATAAATTTCACATAATTTATTTTGGCTATATGGTCATGTTCCAAATTAAACGTTTTTTTTTACAAAAATAAACCGTAGAAAATTGAACTTGCTGAATATTTACTTTTTACATGTTTTTTATTTCAAATTTCTTGATATTCTTAGATTGTGTAATATAAAATTCGAAACAGGTTCTTGACTAAAAATATAAATTCTGAAAAGGTTACATTTTAAACAATTAAAATGCTTCATTTGATTTTCCTTTATTTTTTTAATAGAGTGATAAAAGTTTATTCTTAAACTTAGTCAGACAACTATTATGATTTAAAAAACAAATTGAGAGCTAATTTGTAAAAAATAAATAAAATAATTTTGCGATATTTTTAAATGGACAATCACATTAAAATCCACACTAGTAATAAGTATCACTTATTATGTCTCAGTAAGAATAACTCTAATAAGAACATTACAATATGTATGAGTCGGACTTCGAATCATGTATCCCCATTTTATTTATCTAAGAGGTAAAATTCTAACAAGTAAACTACTTGAAAATAAATAAATATCTACCCACACTAATGAATCATATAAATAAAAAATGTGAGGGAATGAACATCCACTCATAATAATATTCATAAGAGTGTTAATTTTAATGGCCTCTGATTTGTTCAATTCATATGGTTTTCAAACTATCGTCCTTTTCACGAGGTAGGTTTGTCCTAAACTTAAGATGGTGGTCCATGAAAACTACTAGCCCCTGGCTCTGTAGTTGGTCCAAGTTTTTTATTTTTTGTTAACATTTTTTTAAAAAAACTGATAAAGAATATGATCCTATTTGGTACCGTAAGTGTGTACAAGTTATTTCTAAAAACAAATAGTCAAATTGATGTCATATATAAATTACACTCCCCTCTCCTAAGAGAAGCTTACACTTCTATCATTTCTTATGTTAAAATATACACTCTCCTCCCTTGAAAAGTAAATTTTATACTCTCATCCCTTATAATATACTTGAATTACATTATCATCCCTTAATAATTAAATATGCACTACACTTTAATCTATTTTAACATAAATAAATATTTTTATGATATATACTAATTTTGAAGCAACATTTAAGAAAAATAAATTCATTTCTATATAATTTAAATGTCAATGATAATTAAATTTAAATATTTTGCTATTAATTTTATAATTTAGAGTATAAAATTAACTTTTAAATAACCATACTTTATTGTCTTTAGTAATTTTTCACATATTTTAATTTTATTTTGGGTTGTTTCATATTTTATAATAGGGTTTAAAACTATATGTTAATAAAATTGGGAATAAAAAATAGCGAAAAATATTTATTCAAATTTTGATTATATTAAAATAGACCCGCAATACTATTTTTTTCGAAGTGTGTTAGATTTTTTTTTTTTGCTAGATTATTAGAAATAAAAAAAATTATTGAGGGGGTAAAGTGTAGATTTTAACATAAGAGGAGAGGGAAATATAATTCAAGCTTCTTTTAAAGGAGGGGAGTGAAATATTTTCTAATATGTTTTGAATAATTGGGGAGGGGAGTGTATATTTTAATTTAAGAGGAGAGAGGAATATAATTCAAGCATCTTTGGGGGGAGGGAAGTGTAATTTACTCATTTTTTTTCTTCACAAAGACCTTTTCCAATTGATCTCAAGTAGAGATTGATTCAACGGACACTGACTTCAACTAAGTTTGGCTATATCCCTCAAAGAATACGAGAACAATCAAAGGTGAATAAAAGAAGAACAAGAAGTAAAACTTTATTTTTTTTGAAGAAATCAAAATGGGATATATTAACAAAGGCGATGTAATCTCTTCAGTACAAGACGTACCTAAGAGAACACCCCAACCGAAAAAGTGTCATACAAGGTATTTACAAAACAATGGTCAGTCGAGGCCCAAGCACCGCAAAGGGTCCGACCACCAACTCTGAGTGCCATACACAAACGTAGTATTTTTAGCTTTTAGCCACCACAAAGAATGAAATTTTACTTTATCTAAAAGCTGTAAAATATGCGTTTCT
>Ga0315914_1000759_pt1 | contig 43762 bp, 20 predicted proteins | sample MpolenodulesMG_FD_203920 | JGI IMG/M metagenome (GOLD analysis project Ga0315914, IMG submission 203920) | Medicago polymorpha root nodule microbial communities from Los Angeles, California, United States - elongated nodules | ecosystem: Host-associated > Plants > Roots > Nodule | place: USA... | reverse complement strand
GGAAACTATTAATCATTTATTTTTACATTGCTCTTACTTTAGTACGGTTTGGAACTGTATTCTCCGTTGGATTGGTTTTTCCACCGCCGCCCCGCTAGATGTATCAGATCATTTTACTCAATTTTGTTTAGGTGGTGGTGGACCTCAGGTGCGGCTCACTATTTTAATCGCCATTTGGTTTGCTACTGTGTGGAAAATATGGAAAGAAAGAAATAACAGAATTTTCAACGCTAAAGACTGCTCGATTACGTGGATTATGGACAAAATAAAGTCACTTTCTTTCTTGTGGTTGAAGGAGAAATTTGCTCAGTTCTCTCTCAATTACCATAGTTGGTGGCTTAGTCCCCTCGTAATGTTGGGTACCGGATAATTTGTTATTTCTTTCGATTTTATTTTTGTTGTTTTTTCTTTTCCGAGTTTCTAAATATTGTTAAGACTCTTTTGTTTTTCTTTGGCACACCTTGTGTTAGGAAGGATAATTTATGGTGTTAATATATTCCATTTTAGCCTCTTCAAAAAAAAAAAGATGATAGACAATTTTAAGTTGGATTTTTCTTCATCTTGATTATTTTTATTTAAACTATTTTATTCTTTTTATCATATTATTTAAATTATTAATAAAAAAATTAGTTTTTTTTTGAAGGAATAATAAAAAAAAAAATAGTTAAATACCATTAAATCATTCTATTAATGGGATACACTATATTGAGCTGAGTTTTTGTTTTTTAAGTAGCCTAGTGGCTAGAGATTCACTTTTTTTTTAATATAAAGTGAATAAGTGGGGTTTCCAGGGTTCGAACTTTGACCCGTGCATATATTATGTAATGTCTTTGTCAAGTGAGTTATGTTCACATCAACTTACTTTATTTTGTTTTACCCTTGTCATTTAATCTATTTTATTATTTTTATACTGATATTTAAATTGTCAATTGGAGTGTTGACGGCCAATCCATTGGCCTATTTTAAAACTCTAACTGTTCTATGCGGATGTCCACTTTTCACGTTTTTTTTTGTAATCTGATTTCGTGCCCGTACGCGGGTTTGCTGGGTTGCGTCAGTGATTAATGTATTTTTGTTAGGATAGATTAGAGTTGTACCACTTAGACAGATTTATTACGATGTATTCTCGTTTGGATTATTCTTGGGTCAAGTCCAATGCCCCCTAATCTTTGTCTCTGTTTGTTTTTATTTATTATATTTTCTATTTGGCTTAAAAAAATAAAAAGAAAATTGTCAGTTGAAAAATTAGTTAAATCTCGTTAAATAAAAAACAATCCACTATAATAGAAAGTAATAAACAACAATAGTTTTATATCTCTCTCAAAGTGCATAGACCGTTATGTCTTGGTTTACTATTTTTCTTTCAATTTTACACGACTTAATTATTTTTCTATTATATTGTTTTTTTTGGTTGAATATTTGTTTTTTTTAATAAAAGCAAAAATGCAGTCGTCTTGAGTCTTGACGTTAGTCAGGGGCAGAGAGAATTAGGTGAGAGAGAGTGAGAGTTAATTTGATGTGTTGATTGATACAAGAGAAAGATAATATAAATAGAGAAGAGAGAAGTGTTGATTATATTTAAAAGTACCAAAAATGCCCTTTATTAAAAAACCTTCAATCAAAATTAATTTACTACTAATAAATAAGATAAATTTTCAATTTAAATTTATGTAGATAGTTATTAAATTTTTAATTTTAGCCAAAAATTCAGAACACATTTTTTATAATAAAAACGGACTAAGTAGTGGGGGTAGGAGGAATAAAGAAAAAAGAAAAAAAAGAACAGAGTGTAGGAATAAATTTTTTATCCGATATCTTATCTTCCACTCCCATACTTCTACTACATCATCGATTCACCACCTCATTGTTTAATAAGAAAAATTAAAACATCATTCGATCTATTTTTCGCCATCATCAACAGCTTTGATATATCTTTCGTCCACCGACAACTTATGTCTTTAGCTTGACTCCGACCGGTTTCCCTGCATTTTCTTCTTCACACCCAAGAGTCATTGTTGCAATTTGCAGGAACTATTGATTCATCATTGATTAATAAGAATAAAAGATAAAAGATTTAAATACACGGGTGAAAATGGAATAACAACAACAAATTGCACTTCTCTCCTCTTTGGAGAAAGCAAAAAGTGGTGGGTCCCACCATCTCCCCTATTTCTCTCCTTTCCAAACAAGAGAAAGTCACCCTCTCTTCTCTATTTCTCTCTTCCTTGTTTCTCTTCAAACAAACAGAGTGCAAGTGAACTCCCTTGTCTTTTTAATATCATACCATAAATCTTTTGATAACTGCAACATGAACCCCCTGACCATTTATGTTGCACCCTGCATCCAACCACCAAACACTGCCAGCTCATATGAAGTTTGGATACTCCAAGATATATATCAGATACTGATATTCTACATATACTCGCAAATATGTATGCATAAAGTATCAAAATTAATTTATTTTAAAACAATATTATATCGGATACTTATAAGATACTCCACAGATATACAATGATACTTGTAAGATATTTACATATACGTATCTTAGAAAAAACGAAAGATACAAAAGTGAGACGATGTTGTGAAAATTCAATGAAGATATATATGATTCAATTTTAGATATGTATCAGTAGAATTGTTTATCGATGAACCACTTAAAATTATAGTTCTTGTGGTTGAAGGTAACGAGAGAGAAGAGATTCAATTAATCAACATTAACGATGTTTCTCTTGATATTCTAACATATTAATGAAAATATATAATATGGTTTATAAGAAAACTTTACAATTATTCATTTTGATCACTTGTGTTATTTTTAAAAAATTATGACTTTTATAATAATATAATAATAGAGTAATCAATGCTTATTTTCTTCATATATTTACATGCATATAAATTTTAGTATAAAAAATTTGTTAACTATCTTAACCATATTGTCTCCAAAATTTTAAAAATTCCGTGTATCTACATACCTGTATCACGTATTTGACTTTCATAGGCTAGCTCTAGCCCACGTTTTGACCTTTTCTTTCCTTCACTTTTTACATATTATATCTTATATGTCCCCTTTATTATGTACTTTCCTATGCCTTTTGTCATTTTCTTTAATTTAAAACTATTTCATGTAAACTTGTTTTGGGATAAAAGTCGTTTTATTTTCTTTGATGTTTAAGTTAAATAATATCATCTAGCACTACAACAAAAGTGATGGTGATTTAAGTTATTGCCACAATTAATATATATTTTTATATATATATATATATATATATATATATATATATATATATATATATATATATTCTTTTGAAAGACAAAATTCAAAACTCAAATGTATTCGTGAACTTAACTCAGTTGATATGGATACTATATAATATATATAAAGTTTGGGTTCAAACTTCTACCACCACCAAAAAAGATTCAATATTCAAATATAATATATCGAGAAAGATGTATTCAACAACTTTAATAATGAGTTTATTTGGAACATAAAAAAAATGAAGTTTTTATAAAGACACTGTTTTATCATTTCGCTCAACGCTCCAAAAATCTCAAGACCAGCACTATCACGTGGCAATGGATAAAGGTTAAAAAAATTCGATATTTTTTCAAAATATGGATATAAGATATGTCCTATAGTAACATATCCAAACAACTATACACATTTCCATCCCTACTTCAGTGAGGCACTTGTTGCTGGGTGTACTGCCCTTATTGCTCGAATTTAAATTATTTCTTTAGGTTATCTATTAATGGTAGGTTGGGCAGAAACACAAGTATGCATTTCTCTAATTTGGTCTTCTTGTCTAATGAATCATTTTCAATCAATATTTGTAAACTTTTCTTAACCTCGTTTTATTTCATGTCGGCAACTAACCATTGTATCAATTAACAATTGATTCTCTGAAAACATACCCTCATTCATGCAGTATATACCTCTGCTATAGCTTCACACTTGTTGGCAACAAAATAAGGCAGTAGCTAGTGTAATAAGAGACAGCTAGATTTATAATATTGCAAATCAACTCAATCAATCACTTTTTACTTTCATGGCATAGCGATTTTTACTTTCATCTGCAGTCAAAAAAAGAAATAAAAAAAATGATCGGCTGATATTTATGAACCAATTATCAATGTTATATCTTCCACGGATATTCAACTATTTTTAAGTTTATCAACGTTAGTCTACGACTGTCCCGTGAGCTTAACTCAATTGGTTGAGATAATGCATGTTTCATATCATGTTTAGTCTTTGAGTTTTCCCCAAACATCCACTTATTCAATTTGAAAAATGTGAATTTTTAACCCGTAGCTAGAGGTTGGAATAGGTTAGGCCAAGTTAGGCTTTGCAAGGCTTAAGCTTGGCCTACCAATTTTTTTGAAGGCCTAAGCTTGGCCTGCGGCCTGTCATAGGCTTATTTTTTAGGTCTGAGTCTGACCTTCTAAAAGCTTGATACGGCATGCTAGCATGTTTAAAAGCCTATTTCATATGAATATCTTTAAATAAACAATGTGATCTAAGTTTAAATAGATTAGCGAACTAATATATCAATTAGATTAAACTCTTTTTTGATAATCAACATGAGTTTATAAGGAATTTGACTATATATTGTATCATATTTCAATTCTACCTTACAATAATACGTTTAAATATGGAGAAAAATTAATGTATACTAATAAGTTTAAATTATTGAAAAAGTTAACAAATTTTTATTTTAATTCAAGGTACAAATATAACATAATAATAAATAATATTATTTATATTTATTGAAATAAGCCGATCTAAGAGACTTTTCGAATGACATGTGGCCTTGCCTATTAAGTTAAATAGGCTTCTAAAAAAACCTAGATCTTCTTTATTTAAAAAAAAAAGTATGACCTGACCTGACCTGTCGTAGGCTATGACGTAGGTAGCCAGCCTGATCTATTCTCTTTCCTACCGGTAGCCTACTTGACCCCAGAAAAAAGTTTAGTCTATGAATTGACAAATTAAGATGAAAGTATAAATTGTAATAATATTAAAAAATAATATCAAATACTAGAAGCTCCTACTTGAAAAATGAGACAAAAGGAAGAAAATGTAGTGTAGATGTTGTGCATTGTTTAATCCAAATTAAGCATGTTGCAAAGAATGAATGTAGAGTGGGTTTAATTATTTAATTATGTTGTGGGTTGGTTTCCAATAACAATATTTTTACTACTTTAGGAATTAATTCTGAAAGTGGGAAAAATTAAGGCAGCGTATGTGGATGTGAAGAAGACAAAAAAAGGTAAAGAGGAATAAAACAGAATTTGTGTCGGTTTGCATGCATGTGATAATGCAACTGTGGCCACTAGGTAGTGAAGGTTTATTTGGCATAGGCATGAATATGGGATATACTATATGATTATGCAATTGAAAGATCAATGAAGGGGCAGTGTGAGACAGAGTACAACGAAAGAAAGAATCAGAGGCCCGTGACAAACTGATACAAACATTAAAACATTGACAAAGATTTGCTGTAGTCAAAGAATCCCTATAGTCACACAATTATACATCTATCGGTGGTCTTTCAATCAAGATCGGACTCTCTTAAATTAATCTATGTAATTTTAGTTATAAATTAAAATTGAATCTGTTTTCTTTAAACCATCCGATCAAAATTGGACGATCACTGACGTGGTGACTGCGTGATTGTGAGAGAAGTCTACCTGCATGGAATCCAGCTTCTTAAAACACATAATATCTGTATCTATATTGGACTTGACTCTCTCACAGTTAGTCACGTAGATACTATTTGTGAATTGTGATTGAGACAATTGATACTTTCTCCCCCTGGCTTGCCACTGGTTTTGATTCCTACATCATTTCCCATGCAAGTTTTTAACAGTCTCATATCATTAAATTTAACACAATGAGAGCTATTTGTTTAGAAAATTGTTGTATACACATGTTGGTTGGCTGAAACATACGAGTAAATTACTCAAATGTCCATCGGCAGTTAACTGCCGAAGTTTACTAGAACCAGCTGCAGTTAACTGCCGAGAATAACCTCGGCAGTTAACTACCGAAGAGTTTCTGCTACAAATATAGCAGAAGCTCTTTCATCCATTATTACTCTCATTTTACCAAAAAAAATTCAAATCTCTCTCAAAATCTCTCCAAAAAATCCAACCAAATTTATTCAACAAAATCACAAGTAAGTAATCACAAAGCTCTTAACTTACATTTTAGTTGTTATAAATGTTTTTTTTTTGTAGCTTTTGAGTAGATTTATATGTTATAATTCATGTTTAGAGTAGATATAAGTTGATTAATTTAGTTAAAATATTTGCATGATGTTTATGTTATAGTTCAGAATTTTTAGTGTTATTTTTTATTTTGGTGTTTTATATTTATTTTTTTATTTTAGTTTTTAAGTAGATTTACATGTAAGAGTATATGATTTATTTTAAGATTACATATAAGTTGAATAATTTTGTTATATTTTACATTTTACATTATTTTTATGTTTTTTTTAGGGAAAAACATTTTAGGGTTATTTTTATGATTTTTAGGGTTTATGTAAAATTTACACTTCAAGTGTTTGATGAAATGTTTGAATGAATTTTTCATTGATTGTTTTCAATTTCTTATAGTGTAGATTTGAAACAATGGTCGAGTGGATCGACGTTCATGCACAATTCAACAGCGGAGAAATTCATCGGTTGAAGGTTCGGTGCCTTGGTGTAACGTTAAGAGGTCTCAAGGATGAACTGGATGAATTCAACCAAGGAGTCAACCCCGAAGACACAAGGAGGGTGCAAAACGTTTGGTATAAACGTCCAACGCTCGACGAGGGGAGAGTATCGTTCACTTAGATGGAATTAAAGAACGACGAAAACGTGACAAGCATGTTTTAAGAGCACAACATGTTCCAGTGGATCGATATACGGGTAACGTTGCTGAGATCAACTGAAGATATCATCAAGAGTCTGATTCCACCAGAAGATCGTGATTAGGTAGGGAATGCACCTTCCAACTACAACAATTGTCTTCCTTTAAATAGGGTAATTCAAACTTGCCAAACGGCAGGGCTCCAACATTCGACCGACATTCCCATTGTTCCTTTCAAAAGATTAAATTCCTGTTAGGCTGGTTTAAATGAAGGTATTGAAGTGTCAAGGAATGGACCTCATTCTTTTGACACTTCAATACCGTCATTTAAACCAAACGAACAAGAATTTAATCTTTTGAAAGGAATGATGGGAATGCCGGTCGAATGTTGGAGCCCCGCCATTTGGCAAGTTTGAATTACCCTATTTAAAGGAAGACAATTGTTGTAGTTGGAATGCACATTCCAACTACAACAATTGTCTTACTCTGGATGGGACAATTCAAACTTGTTAATCGGCAGGACTCCAACATTCGCCCGAAAGTTCTTTTGTTCCATTCAAAAGGTTAAATTTTTGTTGGCTTCGTTTAAATGATGGTATTGAGGTGTCAAGGTCTGGACCTCCTCAGGGCCGGATACTAGGAGGTGCAAGCAGCTCTACAGAACCGGGCCTCCAAAATTTGGTAGCCCAAATATTTTTTTATTTTTATAATGCACATTGGAGTAAGTATGTAGTTTTAATGCTTAAAGATTTCCAAGTTTGCAGATATACTATAGCGGTTGCAATTTGTGTTGATCCTTCCATGGTTCTTGGGTTCAACTCTCACAATTAATGTTTTTTCTTTTACTTCTTTTTTTTTTGTTCTTTTTTTTTTGTCTATTTTATTAACATACACATTAGAACCTTTTTTTGTTCTTATTTTTATTTTTGTTCTTTTCATTTATTCATGTTATTTTTTTGCCCAAACTTATAGTATAAAATAACAAAGCTCTAACAACAAATTATAATTATTTTCATAAAATATAAAACAAAACAAACGTTATAAACATTTTTTTCTCTTTAAAAAAAATTGAGATTTTTTTCTTAGGGGCCTCTCTTTATTTTGAGAACCGGACCACAAATTTCATAGGAACGGCCCTAGACCTCATTCTGTTGGCACTTGGATACTATCATTTTAAACCAAGACTAACAAGAATTTAACCTTTTGAATGGAACAAAAGCACTTCTGGACGAATACTGGAGTCCTGCTGCTTAGCCAGTTTGAATTTACCCCATTCAGAGGCAAGACAATTGTTGTAGTTGGAAGGTGCATTCCCGAATGTAATGAATGTACCTTTTTATTCGAATTTATTCAATACGCAATTTTAATTATTCGAATTCACGTTGTCGCAATTTTAATTATTCGAATTCACGTTAGATTTAATTAGTTTTTATTCGAATACACAATTATTCAAAATTCAAAACGGAACTTTAATTGAAATTATTCAAAACGCGATTTTTATTCAAAAGCACCATAATGTCAAGGAAAATGTAGCAAAATGTGCGCGACATATTAAAAACCCATAAAAAAAATATCCAAATCAATTTGGCATTACAGGCCATTACATTCATTCATCTTCATCGGCACACAAGTCAATCGGGTTGCCCGTTACAGTCCCTGCGGCACCTGCTTTTGGTTGAGGACCAAAGTAGCATGTCCTCCCGCTCCTCCTCAACCTCGACTGATTGTACACCGGTATCTTCGAATCCTTCTTTTTGATGGAACCATCACATGTGATTTCGTGCCATGTCATAGGCGGTTTTTTTTTCTTCTTCTCATCACCCTGAACGTTACCCTGGTTCTGATTCTGAGACATGTCAACATAAAAAAAAAAAAATTGATGATCAAAACCTAAACTAAACAACAATGAGATAAAATCATAACATCAAAAAATCAAAACTTAAACCTAAACCTAAACTATCATCAAAACCTACACCTAAACCTAAACAATTCTACAACAATTCATCAAAACTTAAACCTAACAATTCAATAAAACTTCTATAACAATTTTAACAATTCATAACAACCTAAATCTAAACAATTCTAACCTAAACATAAATCTAACATATCATAAAATCAATAAAACCTATATAATCGAATTTTAACAACAACAAAAAAACAAACAATTCAACAACAATACAATATGATTCAAATAACTTACTTGTTTTTGTGCTTGAAATTGGCTTGAAATGGCAGAAAATCGCACATATTAGAATAAAAAATGTAACAATGGAGTTTTGGAAACTCTTATGCCAGTTCTGTTCTTATAACAAAACATCAGCAGTTAACTGCCGAGATTTTCTTCAGCAGTTAACTGCAACCGATTTCAGTCAAAATTCGATAGTTAACTGCCGAGGGGCATTTGAGTAATTTACTTGTGTTTTTCAGCCCTATCAAATATGTTAACAACAATTTTCATTTGTTTAAATTCAGTTCCACAACCGCAATTGAATCCATAATGTAAGGGATTTTAAAGTATTTGGTAACATTAAAACAACAACATAAATTGCAATTTTCCACCCTACATTTTTTTTATGCATTTTCCATATTTTGTTGCAATATAAAGATTCACGGTGTATTTGTTACTATGATTGCAAACACAATTTAAAACTGTTATTGATAACATTAAGGGATGCATGTATGACCTTCACTTTTTTATTCTCAATTTTGCTAAAGATATGTTTCACGAGAATTTTAGAGATTAGAGGACGTGTTTTTCTTTTTTAAATTGAGAACACGATGTTTTTAAAAATAAATTAAAAGTGTTTAAAGTATTCTGTGGTCATTTATGAAATTATGTGGTCATTTATGAAACTGTTCTTTTAATTTTATAAGAATTTCAAATATATTTTAAACTATATACTTAGCTCTCCAAAGTTCTTTCCTCCAAGATCCAACTCCCAAACACACCCTTAGTTTCTTTCATCTGCAGTCACATTCACATTAATTAAGATGAGATGAGATGAGAATCTCATGCGCATTTTGGAAGATCTTTTCATTTGTAAGCATATATGTGCAGGGCGGTCCTAAAATATTTTGGTGGTCTGAACTGATCATTAAAGTTGTGTCCTTTTAATTAATTGAATTTCTTTTTTTTTTTTACATTACAAAAGATTCATTCATAAGTAAGGTTATTTAAAAACATATTTTCAATAGAATTAATCAAAGCAAGTTAAAAAATATATATGTATATAGTATTATCTTTTAAGTAAAAATAAGTATTCCAATGCCCCAAAAAATGGTGTCCTTTGTTCCTCCTACCCACATTTAGGGCCACCCGTGCATATGTAGTTCAATAGCTAAATATTTTAAGATCCTTAATTAGTGTCGGAGCATTACTTAACATTTTTCTTTTTTATAAATACTAGTAACTAATGAAATACCCGTGCATGTACACAGATGTGTTGGTTCGTGGAACATTGATTACCATATTAAAGTAGACAGTATAGAATGGAAATGTTTAAAAGTTTGTTATAATATTTTATTCATGTATAATTGAAACTATTGCAATCTAATTCGTTTTGTGTAGTTTTATGCAAGAGTTTTGCTAGAAGCCATCCATGAATGTGTGTTTTAACAACTCACACCTCAATGTGTGATTTCCATTTTTTAGTTATAACTTTGTTAAAAGACACCTTCATAAAAATTAGCTGGTGTCTTTTAGCAAATACTCATAGAATAACTTGCTAAAATATACCTTCATAAAATGTGTCTTCTAGCAAAACCCTTTATGTAATTATTGTAATAATACAGTTGAACTATTTTTTCTCAGTGATGTATCTGAGGTATGGCGAAGAGGACGACCGCCTTAAATTTCAAAATAAATACGAAATTTGAGCCCTAATTTTATTTTCAGGGATCAATTAGGCCTTAAAAAAAGTTGTTTAGTTTTTCGTATCACATTTGATATTTATATATATTGTTTAGTTATGACTTAAATTGTCGGTTCGTCTTAAACCACCAAAACGTTTACTGTCTTGGTTGTGTCGTGTTTATGTTTTGTTTTTTTTGCTAACTTTGATACGTTATCCTCTGTTCGGTAATGTTACATTCCTGTGTTTGGGTGTGGTTTATTAATAGTTCATTTGGCTTCGATTTTTTTTGTTTTGTTTTATTCTATATGTATTTTACTTCAACGATAAACATCTGTTTCATAATACCTCCCAAAAATCTGAAACCACCAATACATTATTATAATGGTTCCTTAACAAAAAAAAATACATTATTATAATCGACTAGTGAAAATATTTGATTGAGGTGCCTTGTAAATTGCACATGAAACTACATCATGTCAGATTCCTTTTATCAATTTAAGAATTTGTACATTTTAGTTCGGCTTTATGCCTTTATCATCTTTCTTATTACTTGTGTTTCATTATTTCAAGCTTCACAACAATTGTTGCCTAAGCAACCATTCATACATCAGAAGCATATGCTAAGCCTAAGCACTTTCAGTTAATTATTTTATGATGTGGTCATATATGTTAAAATTGACACAAATCAAAATCAAATATCTAACCAGTAAAAGGGAACCCGAGAGTCAAGTAGTCTAGCCGTTGTAGCTCACACGTATTAAACTCAGTTAGTATGGACAATACATAATATATACAAGAGCTATGGTTTGAATCTCGGACACTCCACTTCTCCACATTTAAAATATATGAGCTTCCGCCACTAAGTTACTTGACAAAAAAAGGAACCCGAGGGATCTAAGACACAAAAAACCACTTAAAGCAGCAGACAAATAGCCGTTGAACTCTATTCGCCTTTTGCTCAAAAGTTCAGTTGCAATCATAAATCAAAATGGCCCCCTTTGCCAAAGAAAATAAAACATGTCTCATTTTATTTTATTTTGACAAAAAAACATATTGACACAAATTAAAAAGATGCATAAAAATATTTGTGTTTACTAATCCCTGTTAATTATTTAATGAAGTTCAATGTCCTATCTAATATTTGGGCAAACACATGTGAAATCTGCACAAATATATAGTTAGAAAGATAAGATCATAATAGAAAACACAGAAGAAAGAAAACTAACATGTGGGTTGCACTTGGCAGTTTGCTGCAAAAAGGCAACACATAGAGTTACTTGCTAGTAAACTTATTTACATTGCTAGTACCTTTTGAATGTACACAATAAAGACAAACATGTCAAATAAGATGCAAAAACAATGCAGACAAGTATATGTAATTCGAGTAAAAATACAGTAGATGGTTGACAGAATAATCAATTTCTTCTTCAAAGCTCCTGCACTATATTTGTCTATAATTCAAAGATGGTGCTTTAAGAAAACTCATAAAGTCTTATTGTTGCCAACTTCTCATATACACAAAAGGTATGCGAATGCCCTTTTAAGAAAGCACATAAATAAATCAAAGAAAACAATTCAAAAAAATCAATCAAATCATGTAAAAGATAAATTAAGCAATATATCAAAGAAAGAAACCCTAGATGTTGCATCTCAATAGATCTTTTATGTATGTTACATACATCGATTGGAGATTGATTTCTTTATCACATACTTAAGAGATTCTGTTAGTATATACTTGTGTCACATTGACATTCTAGGGAGATATTTGAGAGAATGGACATACGAGGAAAACATAGAAATATACCCCCATGTTTTTTGTTTTTGTTTTTAAGTGTGAATCGGATATCTGCATGCAACCGCGGATACTAATACCTCGAGTCGTGTTGGACATGAAAGAAGTGAAAAAAATATAGAAGAAATAGAAGTGAAAGAACATGTAAAAAAATGAAAGAAGTCTCTTCATTTCCTTTTTTTGGTTGACTAAAGAGTAAAAAGAGAGAAATACAATTAATTATGTTAAATGACTAAAGTATTCCAAACCACAAATACCAATACTATTGATTGATTTTAATAAGCTAGTTAGTTTAAATAAATTATTTTAGTTTATTAACTTAAGAAAATAATCCTAATCCTAATATCACAAACCACAAATATCAAATTTTTGTTTAGCATTTGAACATCTCAGATGTTATATGTGACGCTTTTTTTTTTTTTGAAACAATGTTATATGGGACACATTGTTCCCCTATTTTTAATAATCACCCAATATAAAAAAAAAAATCGAAATAGCTAATACTTAATGAATAGTACTAACAACACTCTTTTTTCAACTCTCTTTCAAACACTCACTTCATTATTGGTTTAAATCAAGGTGGATCTCACACATTGAAAATAAGTTCCACTTAAAGTGGTAGGACATACATTAGTTTCATCCAATAAGAGAATGAATGTTAAATAGAGTGTTAAAAAGAGAATATACTTAGCATTACTCAATACTTAATATTATTGCATTGCAACGCTCACGTACGTACTCCCTCCAACCTCATAACAAAGTCATACGCTCCACATGTGCAGCAATAGGAAGGGCGATAATGGAAAACCACAATTGTTGTCATTTCTCCTTCTTCATCATGCTGTGGGAAGAATGTAAATTTGGTGGATCCCATGAAATCTTACATGATTAACGAATTTTTTCTAATTGAAAAAAAAAAACCTTGAGAAAATAATGTGGATATGATTTCAACATCATTTTCAAGTTTTTTTTAATGGATATAATCTTCGTTCTACTATTAGAGGAAGAAGAGAATAATAAAGATATAACTTCTAGTTTACTTGCATCTCAAGTTAACTAGTTTACCTTTCTTAATTCCAATTGGTTTAGCTTGTTCATAGGCTTATTGTACTTTACATTCTTCCTATAAATACCTCATGTAACTTCATTCACACTTATGAGAAATGAGATCTTTTTTCACATTTTACATTTCATAACATCTACATTCCAAAAAAAAAATCATGGTTCTACATTATAATTGTTGGGAACTTCGAGGAGCGCTGGGAGCGGCAACGAGTTAAATGTCCAGGACCATTAAGAGAATTAGACACCACATCTTCATCTAAAACTTTAAGACACTAGGTAGATGTGTCTCATCTCTTACATATGCAATGTTTCCTCCATTTTTAGTTGATGTGAGACTTGATCACTCACACTTGATTTCTAACAATATGTCTCTATGTGTCTCTCAATCAATCATTTCTACCTAACTAAACAGACCGTTAAGGAAAACTTGTGTTTAATCCTATATTTGGTTCGATAATAACCAGATAGAAAGAGCGTGAAGAGAGTATGCATGAATATTTTATTTTTCATGGGTATAATCCTCAAGTTGACAATGAGATATTTAGTTGACAATTATTAGAAAATTATAAGAATCTCTTTTAAAAAAAATTCTTTTAACGAAACATGAATTAAATGCGAATTTTTATGTTTTTAACACTTAAAATTTCACAATTAGTTAATCTTTTGTTAAATATTATAATTTTTTTGGAGAGAGATTATTATATTATTGTAAACATTTCAGAAATATTTTATTCAAAATATAAAGTCTACATATAAGTTGACTTAGAAGTAGGGACTAAAAGCGGTGATTGAAATTTTTTAGGAGATTAAATGTTAAAGAAATTTTTCTGAGAAACTAAAACAAAAAATTAGAATAATCATGAGGACTAAAAAACATATTTAACTCATTTAATAACTAATCAATTATTTATTTCATTCAGACTTATAAATAATAAGTAGCTAATATAATTTATTTAAATATACATGCCTCACATAAAGATATGAAAATGAAATAAAATTAAATATTACAAGAAGGTCCACAAAAAAAGTTCCTCCCAAAATGGAAGGAAAGTTGAATAAAATGTGTTTCCCATTCAACACAAGGTAATTTTTGTCGGTTTGTAAATATTTTTTTACTTTAACTTTTTGTCTTTAAATTTCTTTTCTTCTACAAACAATTTAAAGTTCTACTTTTTCTCTTGTATCAAACAATTTAAAAGATTCTTTTTTTTACTTTCTACACTCTTTTTTTTTATTTTTTATCTAGGCAACATAGATTCCAACTACAAAATCTTAACAAAGTGTTAAACAACAAAATGAAGGATATTTTTATTTTTCAATCAAAATTTCATCATTTTCAAGAGAAGAAAATATTTAGGTAATAACCTATCATTTCATATTTCACATATAGGACAGACAGAAAGTAGCCATAGCTTATTTTTTTTCAACTCCAATCCAATTGCAAGAATCCAAGACACCACACTCCAATTCACCGACTATAAATATCATACAGGAGTTAAAGTATTCTCTCACACTTCAACATTCAGAAATCACGAGATAGAAACACCAGTAAACATAATAATAAAGTAATGGCTTGCAGGGTGCAGAAAAGGGTAGTAGTAGCACTGCGCAGAAGACTTCACATTCTACGTTTCCTTACCAACTCTAACAACAATGTACAACATTCTACCTTCTTTTTTTACATTATTGCACGAATGTAGCCACTATAAATATGTTAATTTTTCAAGCAATGAAATTGTTGCACAGAAATTCCATTGCTAGCTAAGAGTAATTTTCTACAGATACAAAAGCTAAAGCTCGCACTGGAAACTATCAAAAGGGAGTATAAAAACCTGATAGCCACGAGAAGATGCTACATTAGCCTACTAAATAATGTCAACAAAGATAACAAGGTATCTTTATTTTTATTCTCTTTAGTTCTTGTTTGAAACTTTGAATTATTGGTGAGTTTGACTGGATCGCAGCGCGTAGTGTAAAAATTACACTTTCCAATTCAATAAAATCACACTATCACCTTCACTTAAATGCAAACAAGCAATCAACAAAGGGAGAGTTAGTAGCGTGGCCTACTAAAGTCATGGTCCCGGTTAGATCAACAACTAATTACATAAGAGTGAAGAAACGATAAATCGCAAAACAATGAACATGATCGTTATGCAATTCGGCCAAGTGTGGCCGCTAATTATAAAGAGCAGTTGTAATTTTGTGTTATTTCGTGAATGATTAGGGTTTATAGTGTTCACCGATCCCTACATTCGCTTGGTCCTCTTGCCCCTCTAATACGCCTATGAGCCATGCTCAACTGTTCCCCCGCCCCAAACGCTATCTTATATGATTCATATATTTGGAGTTTTTACGGTACACCCTTAAATTAAGGTGTATTGGTACACCTGTTTCATAAATCTATAAGTTAACGATAACTTTTATGTAATAAAGAGATATTTATCGACTTTTATATTTTAGAAAATATTATCCCATAAGAAAAAACATCATTTCATTTTTTATAAGAATTATACTAAATTTTTTAACATTTTATTAAAAAAATAATCAATATTCACTATTATGAGTAATAAAAATTAAAAAAATTTGAATTTTGCTTTGCCGACACTTTTGAAAAATAAAATATAACCATTATAATTATAAATGATAGAAAATATTTTTTTCTAAGGAAAATAAATCATTAAACTATTCATTTAAATACACGGGTGTACTAGTACACTCAAATTTTTTGAATGTACCATAGAAAATGCCTAGTTATATACCATATAATATTAATAAGTTATACTTTTTTTTTTTGAAGGAATATTAATAAGTTATACTATTCCCCAAGCTTTCACGAAAAAAATAAATATATTATACTATGATAAAAACGAAAAGAAAGAAAGAAATTGAAGGAAATTTTGAGGTACTTAAATTTTAAAAATTAAATCTCAAATATCATATTTTAGTTGTTTCGAAAAAATAGTTTTTATAGTTATGTACGGAGAACATTTTAGTTTATCCAAAAATAAAAAGAAAAACTTTTATGTTACTAATTTTAAGATATCAAAATATTTTTATAGTGTTCTAAGACTCTGTTTGGTAAAAAAAAAAATAGTGAATTTCTGGTAAACTAGCTTATACGGACGAGTTTGCTAGCTTATAGCTAAAAGCGAATTAGATAACCGGTTGAATTTATAGTGTTTCGTAGAATTGGTGGTTGAACTAACTTGTAAATATGAAATGACATAAAATGATATATTTAATGGATATTTAACTTTTTTTATTAAGATTACAATGGTAAAATTGAGATAAATAATGATTAACCATAAGTTACTTGAATTAACTTATCAAAAAATGTTATAAGATCGTGAGAAAGTGATGGTTCCCAAACGAACCTTTTTTAGGCAAATGATCTTATAAACATAAACTATAAGCTCAAAATCGTGTTACCAAACAAACTCTTAAATAAACTAAGAATTTTCCTAGACGTTGTCCTAGATGTTTTAGATATGAACAAGTACCACATTTTGCCATAGAACTTCATTTCTAGGCCGATGTTATTGTCTTGGTTCCCTCAAGATCAAATTCCTGCCTTCGCCCTTAGTATTCAACAAAATTACCATGTTACCGTAATATGATATTGATGAATTTTTTTATGTTTTGCAAAATTTAACAGGATGTTAAAATAGAGAAAATAAGGGCAGGAACATTTATGGTAAAGGTCACATGTGAAAAAGGAGGTGACAAGTTGGTTTCTATTCTAGAGGCTTTTGAAGAGATTTGTGTGAATGTTCAACAAGCAAGAGTTGCATGCAAAAATGGGTTTTCTATAGAAGCTATTATAGTGGCTGAGGATCAAACTCTTGATGTTACATATGTTACTCAAGTGCTTCTAAAAGCTATTGGAACGCAGAGTAGTGAAAAGGATTCGGAAGAACTTGATAACTACTTCAATAATTTGTGAATTTTCGAAGTACATTAATTTGTGTAACATCTTATTCTGCAACTCAACCAGTTTTACCTATTTCAATATGTAACACTGTTGTTGAATGACGTTGGAATAATAAATATTGTTTCAAGAACTTCTTCAACGTTCTTCTTCCTCCTTTTAAAATACTGATTGATATCGATCAAGATATAGAAGCCGCAAATTCGATTCAATGTTAGAAATTGATCCACCCTACCATAAGATTTTGGGTTAAGGTGTAATGTCAAATTCTACTTGCTATTCAAAACTCAATATGATGATACCTAGGGACCCTTATCACCCAACATTGATATAGTCTTATGTGTCCAGTTAATGGACACTCATCCACCCAAACTACATTTTTAGATACAGAGGTTTGAGGTTTGAGTCTCGTTAGTATTCTCAAAGGGAGTATTCTTTAAATCTTAAAGTTTTCTTTGCCTTGTATTGAAACATCATTTTCTCACCCTAATATCTTATTTATCAATGGCATGTTCAAAACAAATCATTCTCACTAAAAGAGACTAGTGCTAATAAGATTTTTCACATTAGTTAAATGAAAAAGGTAATAAACACGTATTAGTCTATCAATCAAAGAATATATGCATGTAGGGCTGACAATGAACCGAACTAATTCGAATATAGTTCATAATTCGACTCGACAATTTGCTTGATGAATTTGGTTCATGAACCAAACGAGCTGAACTTGAACTGAAAATTAAGTTCGTCAAATAAAGAGATGAACTTGAGCTATATGTAGTTTGATTCGGTTGATTTATGAGTTGACTCGATAATATAAGAGTAGGAAAATCAAAAAATAAATAAGAGTAGTCTCATTTACAAAAATAAATGTTGAAAAAAATTTCACATTAAAAGTTAACAACATGTAGAGTTTTCTCTAGTCTAATATTTTAGAAAGAAAAAAAAAATTGTCCCACATCGGGGAGTTTAAAACAATAAAGAGGAGATTAACTATATAAAAAGGAAGTATGTATCAGAGCTTCAATGTATAAGGGATTCAACAATTACTACTTACTAGTGCGCTAATTAAAGTTGTGGGTCACATGATTATTCATTGAAAAGTTTCCAAAAATCTGTGTGAATCAATGTATCTGCTTTAATACTCCCTCCGATCTCAAATATAAGAAAATATTTCTTTTTTAGGTTTATTGAATAATTAATGTATTTGCTTTACAATGTAGATCAGATACATTAACTACTCAATGAACCTAAAAAAATGAATCTTTTCATATATTTGAGACCGGAGGGAGTATGTGCCATAAAAAAGTGTAAAGGTCAAAATATCTAAAAAAATATTTTTCTTTCAGGAAAAATTGACATTTTAATTATGTGATTTGAGTTGGTGAGCTGAACCTAACGAGTCGAACAGAGTTGTTCGTGAGCTTTAAGCGAGTCAGACTCGAGCTAAATATAAAGTTTGTATCGAACTCGAGTCAAGTTTCGAGCCGAACCAAATCTTATCGAGTCGAGTCGAGCTCAGACGAGTTCGATTCGATTCGATTCATTTCCAACCATATATGCATGCCTCAAACAAAACAAGAGTAATATTAATAACACTCGCTTTAACATTCTTCTTCCAAAATTATTATATTGGATAAAATACTCGAATGTCTCGTCTTAGTATTTTTTAAATACTTCATCCGTCCTATATGTAAGAATTCATTTAACTAAAAATTTGTCCTTATATGGAAACCTCTTTTTAAAAATGCTAGATGCATTTATTTATTTTTTCATAAGCATACTCTTAATTAATGCCCTCTCTAGTCTTTTATACAAGAAACAAAATACATAAGTCACATAGAATAGGGAAATACTTTGAAAATAGTTATTTGAATTTAATACTCATAAATTTAAATTTATTCCATTAACGCCCCTATATTAATTGTCTTGATTACCAACTTACTTACTTTTAATATTCTCTTCAATAAAAAATAAGGGCACTAATGAAATTTAACATCAAATATATTTGAAAATTGGTCAACGTTTCTTATAAAAAGGATAAAAAAAAATCATACATTAGTTTCTTTTGAAAAGGACCGGAGGGAGTATACTACTAGTTTGTCTTGAAATATGAAATCAAATTTGATACACATACAAACAAAGAACAATTTGGTAATATTAACACATAAAATAGACACATTAATTCCACTAACATTTTTTTTTTAAAAAATGTGAAAAAAACAAAATGAGCTTACATACAGGAATGGAGGAAGTATTTCTCACATTGACATGATCAATATGTATTTCATCTAATAAAAACTAGAGATTTATTTTTTCCACCCTATGACTTTCTCATGCGCCCTTTTTTTCTTCCAAAAATACCCCTCGCCCGGATTATATAATCTGAACACCTTCTGGAATATTAATTCCGGATTTATTCATGGATTTTGACACTTAATCCACCCTGATGGATGATGATGTCAGGTATGAATAGATAAATTCGGATTATATAATCTGAAAATTTTAGAAAACTTCCGGATTATATAATCTGAAACGTGTAAATCACCCCGTTGAAAGTCAACAAAAGGGGTGGTGAACGATGGTTCCGGATTATATAATCCGGAAAGTGTAAAAACCATCCGGATTATGTAATCCGGACTGCACCAGCACAGAGGCAGAAGCCATCTGTTTTGACTAAGCCTCTGTTTTAGAGCAGATTTAGTCAATTTTGTTGGCCTTTGACCATATGCAAACCAAAAAATCAAGTTATAACATCAAAATTAACAAGACAATATAATTTTCAAACATTAATAAAACATAATTATCCAAATGTTACATAACATAATTATCCAAAATATTCAAACATTAAAATTAAATAAAATAAAATCAACTCCTAATAACTACACCCGTACCACCGTCACCCCTGCCACCCTCAGCCGCTCCCCGTCGACGGTAAACCTTCTCATCATGCACCTCTTTCAACACATCTTCCAAATGTTGCCATTCATCAGACCCTCGTGGCACCACACCACTGGACATCACAACATAGACATGGTCTCTAATGCGGCTCATCCTTCCGCTAAGCTGTAAGTACCCAACCTCTACATGAGCAACTTGTGCATCAAGGACCTCACGCTCCGGTGGCCTCGGTACCGGTACCGGCATTTCAGGAAGAACCATGCGTGGATGAGACACCTGGTAAAACCACTCGATGTATCCTTCTGCTGCCCCCACATCATGAACTGCACGCTGCCCCAACTGCTCAGGTGTCAGCGCATAATCAAGTGCACGCCGAAAGCAGTTTGAGATCTCTGCCAAATTAATATTAGGAGGTGCACTCTGAATAGGATGTATCAGGGTGGTCTGAAACCCTCCCAAACTGATGAAGCACCCTCTTCGGCAGATATCTCACCATGCGGTCTCCGTATTTCAGTCATCCTGAGTAAAGGCTGACTCGCTCAAACAGATGTGTCTGATGATGGTCTCCATATGGGGTCATGACAACGCCACTCTGATCCAGCCTATCCAGTAGGTTTTTGTAGTTGTCTGTTGTGCCCAAACCAGATAGTGGTACAAAAAGCATCGCGCGTGGATCCCGATGCTCTCGATATCCTGCCCAGACATCCTTGCTTCCCATACCTTGGATGTGCTGATACACCCAAGCCTGCACAAAAGACAACCACATATAAATATACAAACCATAAACACTTACATTTAAAATAATAAAACATTGTTTGAGCTGTTTGTACTTGCAACAAAGTCAGGTATCCTGCCACCTGATTGCAGTTCCAACGTGCAACATTGTTGAGCTCCATATACAAGTGAGCTAGTGCCGCAGCTCCCCATGAATAACCAGCAACAAGATCAAGGTCTCTAAAGTACCTCAGGTAGACAACGTACACAACATTCGTGTTAGTGAAGAGTGTGATCCCCACCAAGTATAGCAAATATATGCGGACATCCTGGTCCCGCACCCTCTGCACCTCCTGAGTCACACCATACTCGGTCTCCAAATCCAACTGCTCCTAGAAAATCTTCTGCAAGTAGCCTAATTGGCAATGTGCACCTTTGGTCTTTTCTACCTTAATAAGAGCTTCACCCGGATCAGACCCCAAGTGCTCCTCCATCCATTCCACTGCCTCGTCCCGTGTGATAGTCATGTGTATGCCGTCAATGGGGATATGCAGCAAACAGGCCACATCTCCCCAAACGGAAGGCGGAAGCTCGAAGTCTCCTCGTGCCACCTCTCTACAAATGCACAAATGAGACTATGGTCAATCAGGCTGTAGCTGGTATCCTGAAGCCAAAACAGACCGGTGCCCTGCAATCTGTCACACCACCACCGTGCAACCGTGATAAGGGTGGTCTCTTTATCATGCATCACTTCTATCTTCTTTCCATTTCTGATGCATTTTAAATTGCCACACCACTACAAATAATTAAAAACAATACCTAAACATTAGTTTACACTCATGGCTTCACAGACAGATTTAACAGCACATAAATAGGCAGTTTCACAAATATCAACATCATTTTCACACATATTAACATTAATAAAGTGAGTTTAAAGTGAGTTTAACATTAATAAATACCTCGTCATCAGCCGCCTTCCTGGCCACATGCACATGGCACCTCCACAACATGCCAATGTCGTGTGGGCTACCGAGATAGTCATCAAGTGGCTCAAAGTCCACCACCTTCTTCTTCTTCTTCTTACACCTTCGTCGTGGCTCGGCATCTTCCACTTCCTCGTCCATAGCCTCAAGCTCCTCCACAAGCTCCTGCTCCTCCATTTGTTGCACGTCCACGTCATCTACCATATTCTCTTGCCCCGGCTGATGCTCGACATCATCACGACGTCCTCTAGCACCCCGACACCTCGGAGGAACAACACCTTCCTCCTCCAGACGTTGGAGACTCTCTCTCTCCTACGGGAAGCATGTCTTGCCTTCCTTACGCGCCGAGTATTAGAGGATGAACCTTCTGTAACATGCACACAACACAATCAACACAAAACAGTACAAAACAGACGGTCAAAACCAATACTGGGTGTTTCCAGAATTAATTTTCCGGATAACGAATTCCGGATTGGTTCAGTACAGAGGAAAAAAATATGTAACAAATTACTTGCATGCATACAGAAATCGAACTAACCTTCCATGTGTTGTTTGTCAAGGATTGAAAAGCGGTCCGTTTGAGCAAGATTTCACCGATTTTGGTTGGAATTTTGCAGTTAGGATTTTGGGATTAGAGGGGGGAGAGAGAGAGAGAGTAAGTAAAAAGTGAAACTGTAAAAATGGGGGGTGAACGTCCTTTTATACTTCGAATTCGTCCGAAATATGTTATCCGGACCAAATGTTAGTTGTCCGGACTTTGTTTTCCGGAGGGCAATTTGTTAATTTTTGCAGAGTGCGTGAGAAATGCATAGGGTGGGAAAAGTAAAACTCCATCAAAATAATACTGTTTAGCATAAGAATGTTAGAGTGAATGATGTTGAAACTACTCATTGAATAAAACAAGGGAGTTGATTTAGCAACCAGCAAAACAACAAGATCACCAAACAATTAGACATAGACATCCACAAATATAGAACATTCGATCATAAAAAATAAAATAAAAAATAAAAAAAGGGAGTCATCCAACCTTCTCTCTCATCTAAAATGAACTAAAGGTACCGAAGCCGCACCGAATCCTCTCCCCAGGTATAGTAACTGTTTTTTTTTTTTATTAAAATGGTGTAATTTTATTGATTCACGCACGAAAAAGATTTTTCAATCTTAGAGACTGACGTTGATTGAACCAATTTTTTTTGGGTCACCAATAAATTAAATATCCAGCACTCACATACGATGAAGCACAAATCAAAAAGTTCATACCTTCAAAAGCCAAGAGGAAAAAGCTAAATCCTCTTTGTCTCAACCCACGGTCCAAACTACGTTCTTCAGTTGGATTGTCATTTACTAATTCGTATAAGTTGTAGTAATGCGGGGAGACACTCAACCCCCCCACTACTTTTTTTTTTTGTTGACATTATCATTTATCACTTCTTAATTATTAGGGTCTCGCTAACAAATACTCTTAGGGCACTAGTTAAATATTCAAAAATAGAAATAATTGGTAAATTTTATGTAAAAAAATATACTTTTTAAAATTTTAATGTGTTGAACAAGTTCCTTGAGGGTACTAGCTACCATTTCCTTACTCCCTCCGTCCCAAATTATAAGAAAAAAATAAAATAAATCACACTTAAGAAAACTAAAATATAAGAATTTGGAATACAGTTTTTTGTGTTTTCTTTGAAAAAAAGTTTCATAGAAGATGTAAAAACAATTTTTATTGGCTATTGTTTATGAAAAAAAATGAAAGAGAGAGAAAATTGAATGTAATTTGCATTTAATTTTATGAGAATAAACAAAAGTTTTTCTTGGAAAAGAGATTTTTAAAAAAAACAAGATTAAATAGAATAAAAATTTATCTTTTTTGCTTATATTTTAGGACAAAGAAAATGAGTTTTTTTTGCTTATATTATGGGACGGAGGGAGTACTTATTAATATAGCACAACCACTTGTAACTTCCTTCATTGATATTTAAGAAATGTTAACGTGTGCTCTAAGACACAAGTTTAGAAGGCAAATGTAAAAATAATGTATTGAAATGCGTGCGTTAAATTTAATATATAATGTTATAATGAATTGAATGCACAAAGTTTAAAGATTTTTTTATTTTTTATTTCTCAACAGTTAACACTACCCATATTTTAAACATCTTACAACTCCAATTTTTTTTAGTAGAAACTTCAGGAACAGTCTCTTGGTAATCATATATAGTCAGTTTAAATTTATCCAATAAAATACAAAGATGCATATCAAATTATCTTAAAAAATAAAATGCATATCAAATCAAATGCTACATAAAACCAAAATAAATCTTAGAGTAATGATTTTAAACCAATTAAATGTGGAGAATGAGGTACAACTCATATCGTAATAATTGTATTATATTAGTTTTCAAAATTGTCAACCAGATCCCTCAAAAAAGAAAATTGTCAACCAGATGTCGTGGTTTTGCATTAATTTATTTATAAATAGATTCGATTATTGGTATAAAAATAAATAAATATATTAGATGAACATGTTGACTATAAAACTGCAAAATAAATTAATAATACGGATCGAAAATTAAGGTCTTCAACTTTAATAAAAAAAACAAAAAAAAAAAAAACTTTAATACGACTTACACGTTACAACATGTTTCATGATCTATACATGACATGTGAATTACATTCCATTGATCTGTGTTCTGTAACAAGGCCAGTAAGGCATCCATACACAAGATGAATATCATTGATTTGCACAATGTTTGTGTTTTTATAAAAAAAGACAAAATGAAATAAGTTTTTCATGGAATTTCAGCGGGAAGACAGGGTTGGCACAAGGGCCAAACAAATAACAAAACAAGCTAGAATTTTATGCCTTACAATTTTGTGCCAGAAAAAAGTCTCACAAAATATTATTTTTTTTGGTTACATGAGATAAAAAAAAAAGAAAAAAAGAAAAAGAAAAAGAAAAGAAAGAAATTACGTCCTAATAAAAGACACTCCTACAACATCTGCTAGGAGTGCTAAAGAAAGACACGGCAGTTGCTCATGCACCTTCACAAGAGGTCCCATATGATTAGCTCCCTTCTTCGCAAGAATATCTGCACAAGAATTTCCTTCTCGGAGAATGTGGTGGATGGATATGTCCCAATCTTTCACTAGATAGCTTCGAATTAGCTCCAGGAGGTTGACATAATGATGAAACCTCAGTGTCTCCTTTGCCACTAACTGAACTACGTGGAGGGAGTCAGAAAAACACATAATTTTCTTGAAGTCTGTTTCCCAACAAAGAGTAATTCATGTTAACAAAGCTTGGATTTCTGCATGTAGAATGTTTGACAAGCCCACACTACCATAAAAACCAAACATAAATTTTTCGTCAAAGTTACGCACAATGCCACCATAGCCTGCTTGACCGGGGTTCGTTAATGCACTACCCTCAACATTTCGGACCAAGGTATCATTGTCACCATGCTGCCAACAAACTTCCCTTGGTGTCTGTGTCGAGGAAGGGGAACTCAAGCTACCAAACGCACGATGTGATATGTGGAGCTGAGAAAAAATAGAAGCAACATTAGACGTAGTCACCGATTGTGTTCCTTCAAAGACAAGTTTATTCCTTGTACACCAAATGTTCCACATGATCAAAGGAGCTATGATTCCTATCTCGATAACCATTTTTTCCATAACATTTAAGAAGCTCATATTGTCATCTTCAAGAAACCTTGAAGGGATATCAGGAAAGCCGCATGCACGCCAAATAGACACAACTCGTGGGCAAAGCAGTGAGTAATAGTTTTGGTTTTCTCGACACAATAAGGGCACGTGGGATAAACATTGACTCCTCGATGTTGCAAAGCAGACTTAGTTGGAAGAGATTTATGACAAACCTGCCACATAAAAAATTGAACACTGGCTGCAAGAGGTAGCTTCCATATCCAATTCCAGTGACCGCCAGAGCCATGATCTTGATTAGCAAAAGAAAGCCAATGAAACCCGCTTCTGGTAGTATATTCCCCACTAAGATTTTCACTCCAAACCCAGCAGTCTTCAACTGAAGTAACAAAAGTTGGTTGCAAGCTTTGAATCGAAGAGGTAACCTCCGATGGTAATGAAAGATTTAAGTCTTCAATGATATTTTTACCATCGATCCATAAGTCTTTGATCTTCAACCCCATTAGATTAGGCGGGATGTCTTGGATAGTCTCAAAAAGGAGGATTCTTTAAGAACCACGGTTGGAACCAAATATTTGTATCTTCGTCTCCTATATTAAACATAAAACCATCTTTCAACACCTCCAATGCCTTAAGAATAGCTTTCCATGTAGGTGAGCCATCTTTCTTTATGTCAAGGAACATATTTCCTTCAGAGAGGTATTTATCTGCAAGAAGTGAGACCCAAAGTTTCTTGTCTTATTGGATTAAGCTCCAAACAATTTTTCCTAATAAAGTAGTGTTTTGCAAACGGGCCGCACGAACCCCTAAACCCCCTAATTTTCTAGGTTTAATAATCTTGTTCCAACCAACCATATGCATGGAGTGATCATTTGTACCATGGCAAATAAAATTTCTTATAACTTTATCTAAGGTATCACAAACATATTGAGGAAATCAACATATTTGCATACTATATGTTGGTAAAGAAGTAAGTACAGCCTTGGCAAGAGTGACACGCCCCGGCTTATTTAAGAGTCTACCTTTCCAAGAAGCAAGTTTTGAAGATACCTTATCATATATTTCTATGAAGTCCTATTTCCTCACACGCCCATACTTCATTTTAAATCCCAAGTAATTCTCTAATCGATCAGTAAATTTGATATTGGTGATTTGTTTTAGGTCGTCTTTAGTCTACTAACTCCTTTAGAGGTGTACGCTCTTGATTTATCTAGGTTGACTTTGAGATCCGAAAAAGAACAGAAACTATCCAAAAGGTTAGCAATGAATTGTGCTTGAGAAGTTTTAGCCTTTTCAAATAGGAGAACATCATATGCAAAGAACAAGTGAGATATTTTTGGACCATCATGACTGATATGAAGAGGTTGCCAGTGACCCTCGTGAACTAGTTTATCAATTAAATCTCTGAGTCTTTCAATACATATAACAAACAGGTAGGGAGATAAAGGGTCTCCTTGTCGGAGGCCACGAAGAGGTTGAATTTGTTCAGTCTTACTCCTGTTCCACAACAAAGAGATAAAAGTAGCGGAAATAATGCTCATGATCAAAGAAATTGTTATAGAAGGCAACCCAAAGTAATGGAGTGTGTCACGAAGAAAATCCCAATCCACTCTGTCATAAGCCTTCTCAAGATCAAGCTTGTAAGTAACATCACCTTGCTTCTTTTTAGACTTTTGCATATGATAAATGAATTCTTGGAGAACAATAGCGTTATCAATAGTACCTCTCCCTGGAATGAAGCTACTTTGCAGAGGGCTAACAATCTCACTAAGCATTAGCCTAAGGCAATTCACCAAAACTTTTGACACCAACTTACAAGTAACGTTACACAAGCTTATAGGCCGAAATTCTTTGAAAGTGCTTGGATTATCCACTTTTGGAATCAAGATCATAAGGGACTCAGCCATATGAGGATCCATATAACCTTTTTCAAAAGTAGTCTTCATAAAATTCCAAATACCATCCCCAATATTGTTCCAAAACATTTTAAAGAAAATAGGTTGGAACCCATCCGGACCCGGTGCTTTGTAGGATTTCATGCTCATAAGAGCCCGATAGACTTCCTGCTTTGTAACTGATGCCAATAAATTATTCTTCTGATTAACATTTAGAGAGGAAGTGCTAGTGGCTACTGAAGGGGCAGTAAGACTTCCTCCATACACAAAGTGTCATTATCTGTGCACCATGCACCAGATGGTAAAGTGATACCATGAATTTTATTTCTCTTCGATGGATGACAGTCTGTGTATGAAAGAATGATGTGTTGCGACTACCTAATTGAACCCACTGCTCTCTTGACTTTTGGTACCAAAGAGTTTCTCCTTGGAAAATGACCTCCTTATACTCTTTAAGAAGTTTACTTTGAAGAACAAGAAGAGAAGCTGAGTCAACGTGTTCCAGCGAATTTTGGATTCCTTAGAGCCTAGCTTCATATTCTCTTTTCCTCCTGAATATATTACCAAAAGTTTCTTTATTGAAAACAAGGGAGTCTTGCATAACATTGTTAAGTGAGACGGAGACATTCCCATTTTCCTTCTTCTAAGCTGCCTTCACAATTTCAGGATAGGCCTCATGTGTGCACCAAGCCGCTTGAAACCTGAATGGTCTATCTGCTCTTGAAGAAACTCCAGTGCAACAACGAAGTAAAATAGGGTTATGATCGGACTGGAGCCGAACTAAGTGTTCGACAATGGCTTCCGGGAAACTCAGACGCCAATCTACATCACAAAGCCCTCGATCTAATCTTCGAGACACCAAAAGACCACCTCTACAACGAGATTGCCAAGTGAATTTGCTTCCAAAGAAGTCTAAATCCAGTAAGTTGCAATTTTCTATCATGTCGGCAAACTTTTCCGCGCTAGCTTGAGAAAAACTCCCTCCTTTTTGTTCGGAGGGGATTAGAATATCATTAAAGTCTCCCAGCAACAACCAAGGTTGGACAAAACGAGTCCTTAGGCCACGAAGATAAGACCATAAGTCTTCTCTCACTGAAGGAGTAGGGCAAGCATACACTCCTGAGCACACCCGAGACATATTACTCTGAGTCACTTTGAAAGTAATACATTGAGCTACACTCTCGATCACCGAAAAGGAATATGGCCCAGAGCCATTATTTAGGACCCATAAACCACTTGAATGTCCTTCGGCTTCAATTATGTCAACTACCAAATAACCCTCTTTTTCCCAATTTTTTTTAGAGGGGTCAAAACTTGTATGAGTTTCACAGAGGACAACCACATCAGGCTTAAAACGTTTCAGAATCTCACACATGTGACAATGACTCTTGCGACTTGCAAAGCCTCTCACATTCCCCGTCAGAATTGTAAAATCTTCAAAACCAATCATAAAAACAAAACAATGAACAAAACCAAAGACAAGACTCTAAGTGTAAGGAGTCTCGCCAACAAAGTCCACTATATCTTTACCATCCTTCTTGGAGGAGTCATTCATGCTCATGCTTGTGTTATTTCTATTTGCCGCGTCTGGTGGATCAGGGTCCTCCAAATATTGGATATGATTTGGTCCCAAAACTTTGGCTGGCATTGTAGTTTTTATTCCATGAGAAAGTTCATAAATAGTATGAGGTTTTTCTTTGAATTTCTCACGATATTGTAGGGGATCAACCTTACTGGAACTTGTACTTTTATCATGGACAAGCAAAAATTTACCTGCAGATTTAGAGCTATGCTGGTCCACCTTAAAAGTTTGAGACATGTGGGATGTTGTGGCCGTATTTTTTCCAATCGCCGGTTCCTTACATTGCCGTTTTGGTCGGTCTGATAGCTTGCGTTTTCCATGCCGACGTTCCACTCCAGGTTCCATTCTTATTTGTTGACTTAACATATCACCTTCTCTCTCTTCAGTTAATGTTAAGATATTAAATTTATTTTTATTCAATATCTTATCATTATTTGCCTCAATCTCACGTGAATTAATAGCAAATCCTTTGCCAAAATTTATGTGTGCATTTGACTTTTTCCTTGGTTTAGAAACAACTAACCAATCACCATAATTATTTTGTCCATCAATATCTCCTTGATTGTTACCGTCTGCTACTTTGGGAATGAGATTAGTTCCACCGCTTACATAATGCAACGTTTGTTGATTTTGCAGCGCCGTACCATTTATTGGATCGACCGTAACATTACTTTTTGGCATGACGAGGATGTAATTCCTGGCGACATGACCATATTTACCACAGTTCTTTCACAAGAGGTGGAGGCCCTTGTATTCAACATGAAACCATCTCTCCCGAAACCATATTTGACCAACGACAGGGAGATTCAAATCAATCTAAACACAAATTCTTGCAAATTTTCCACGGGATGCATCCACCGTTCTAACGTCGGCTTTCACAGGCTGACCCACGGCTACCCCTAAAGCAAGTAGGACACTCTCATCATAATATTCCATGCCTAGTCCAGGTATTCTCACCCAAACTGACGAACCGCCAAATAATGATCGAAGATCATCCAAGGCCCCTCTCCGAAAACCTTCTCATGGTTTACTCGCATGTCAAACTTCACCATGTAGCATCCATGCCCTACATCAACTATATCAAGACCACCTGATGGTTTCCAAATCGCTTTGAGTTTATCCATCATCACAAAGTAACCAATGGACTTTCCCAAAAGCTTGATAATCACAGCCTCTTGCAGCGGCTTTCACAACCCTTCCACTATCCCTTCATCCAAGAAACACCTAGGTTTCAATCGATCTCCATCTTGAAATTCTATCTTGAATAGGTTTTTCTCCAACAAATTCATCTTCTCCAACCTCGGAAGAGGATTTTGACCTCCCATGAGCTTGTCACGAAAGGAGATACCGTGTTTAGTAGTATCATCTGGTGGTTTATGTTGTTTCACTGAGAACTCCATAACCCTAGCAGAGCGTTTTAATTTTCTTGATTGTTCTTTAAAATATATACTATTATCATCTAGTCACTATTATAATCAAAAATTAACATTTTATATTTATTTACTAATGAAGTATGTGGTCTATCATAAAAACCACATACATCATTAATTGAATGAATCTAAAATAATATTTATGTTTATAATAGCGACTAGAAGGTTCTCTCAAAAAAAAAAAAAAAGTGACTAGAAGGTGTATATATGAGAAACTAGTTGCATATGGTCGCTTAGTCAGTGGCGGAACTAGGGGGTGGCAAAGGGGAGCCTTGGCCACCCCATCTTAAAAAAAATAATTTTTTTTATACCCTGGAATTTAGTAGAATTAATTTGGCAGAATTGTAAATGATACTTTAATAAACCCACTTTTCTTGTCTAGTACACTTAACTTTGCTTCCTTTGCCAATATCGATAATACTTGTTCATTATATATTGTTAAATTGAGAAACAGTATGGGGCCTGAGTTTCTAGCAAATAACATGTATGTTTATATTGAAAGGGAAATTAGTGAATATATTAGTTCCGAGTCAATTACTGATGATTTCAAGTCATCTGGAAAGCGTAAAGTGTCATTTTTTTAAGGATTGTAAAGTGTCATTTAAGTATTTAATGATCGACTTTATAAATTATATTGTTTAAATTTTGAATGATTGATTTTTGGTTTATTACAACTTAAATATGTTGTATGCAATATGCAGGGCCGACCCATAGCCCGTCGAGGCTGGGCTATGTCACTGGGCCTTAATTTTTTTGGGCCCAAAATGTTTTTTTTTATTATTTAAGGATCTTCAGTACTAGTTATATATAATTAAAGTGATTGGATGACGAGATATGCACGCGAGCTCTAGTGGCGTGGGCACCTTTTGGTTGAATGTAAAGCAATTTTTTTTATAGTGTCTCCCAAAATTTAATATTTTTCTTCCATTCTTAAGAGACCAAAACCGGACCTTTGAATTCTTTAAGACGGCCCTGGCAATATGATTTATATATTTTTTGTCTAGTTCCGCCACTGCGCTTAGTGTATACCGCATATCCTTCCTGACCAAGCTTTAGACAATATCAAACACTTTCTACAAAATTCAATGCATCTTTGGCATAAGTAGTTGTTCTCGGGTGAAAACGATGGACGTTGAACAACAATTCCTCAGAGTGGGTAGAGTATATTGGTAAACACTTAAATGATCAAATAAAAATTCATCATGAATGTGAAGTTTTTAGGTTAAAATTTTTTGTACATGAGTAAAGTCGATGAGTTAATTAGGTGGATTAGGTTTTAAAGCCCAAAACTCTAACTTGGTTAGTTGTCTCTTTTAGGCAGTTGTATACACGATGTCATAGGATACAATTTGAATGGTTCTGATTTAGTGGTTTTCGAGGGAGTTCTATGTAGTGGTGAATGGTCCATGCTGGAGCTAGTGATTTAGGATGACCAGATCAATTGATGGATTTACATTTAACCTGATGAATAACATATACAACGAAAAAACTAATAATTTTAGGGAATTGTTAATGAGTACCCTTGGGTCACTCTTTAAACCCTTAAAAATAGTAATGTGAAAATGATATTTTTTTTGAACAATATAATGTGAAAATGATATTAAGGATAATAATTGCTTTAAAGTAGTAATGTGAAAATGATAGAGTCAATGAACTAAGTTAGATTATTTCGGTCAAAAATATTTTGATTCTTCAGCATCTTTCTTAAATTAAATAAGCAAAAATGAAAATATAAGGATCAGATCAGAAGGACTTTATGGTGAAAGCTATAATGGGCCGTGCGTCACCGATGCCGTAAGGTAACGGCGTCAAAATTTTGAGAATGCATACCTACCTAATAATAATGTTATTTTAGTTTTTTTATTTGATTTTATACTTTTTTTATTTTTTATTCCACCTAAATACAATTTTTTTTATCAAAAAAAAGATTAATTTTTTTCTTATTTGTTTGAGATTGAATTAAGACTCTAACTTCTTATCCGTTAGATATATTCACTCTTATTTTTTATTCATTAGTGGATTGATTTCTTTATTATTTCTCTGACGAAGTATAGAAACGAAAATTATAGAAAATGGATTCAACGAGTTTCGCAATATAAAATTTGGGTTGCTCGTCATATGATCATATGATAATAAACAAACACAAAATAAGGTCATTGCTTCACGCTATTAGAAACCTTAGAAAGATTGGTTTGTTTTCTAGTGATTGATAATTTTGATGAACTGTATCAGCCAATAGGCTTGCATTCTCTTTCTCATTTGAGAGAGTGACAGATCCAGCCATAAGTGACTAGGTCAATAATAAGATCTCATATCTTCATTATGATAATAAAATTGTTATTTAAACTTTGCGAACCCATTCTCTATAATGTAGATCCAAATAAATGTGATCATAAAAAAAAATTTTGAACGTATTTATATACAGTATATCGTAAAAAAATTAAACATGTGCAAACGACAAAAACATTTGAACTAAAAATTTGGAACATATTTAACATTGAAAGCTTACAAAAATGTACATATTTAGATATTTAAACATGCTTAATTGACAGAAAAAAACGAAGAAGATCAAGAAAGAAGTGATAGCTAACTTACTAAGTAACAACGACAGAGGAGAAGAATATAGTGACTGTAAGAGATACAAATCAAGCGGCATTAGTGAATAGGACATCAGGATGTGAAGAAGATGACATCAGTTAGAAAAGTTGAGCTATTCTTCCATGGTCACAAGACCAAATAAATAGTCTTTAAACACACTCACATGAAGAGATTATCTTCAAAATATTTAAATTTTTTTATCAATTTTCATTTTATCATTAAAAAAACATTTGTTTATGTGTGTGTGACCAAACACTATTTGTTTGGTCCTGTGACCATATTAGAATTTCTCCAGTTAGAAAGGCAAATCACGAGTGGTTAGAGAGACATGGACAAGGATTTCTTTCGCAACAAAGGTTTCATCAAAATTACTAGGTTTTAAGTCGACTATATAACCCATAACTGACATAAAAGAAACCACTTATACACATTTTCTATGCCTGTTGTCTAAATATCAACTCATGAATGTTTTACACACCAAATTTTTATATAATTGACTTAAAAGTTGCATATTTTAATAAAGACCCTTGGTACACTTGTTATCAAGACCCAATACAAATTAGGTTTTAATAAAGATGCACATATAAGACAAAAAAGGGGTACTTAGTTCCCTTCAACTAATCAATGAGTTTATCCTTAAGGAAAATTATGATATATAAAATAACGACGACTAAAGAAACTCAAAGTTGCTTTCAAATGACATATACAAATTGATATTATTAGTGTGAGGTTCGATAAGATGAAGTATTTGCTCGCACGTCCTCTAATAAACAAAGACCATAAATGTAGCGTAGCCAATCTGTCAACATGAATCCCCATTTTTTAAAGGCCTTTGCCTAATCTCCCACCTTCTTCTCCCTTAAATTTCTTATTTGTCGACTTGCCTTTCATTTTGTGCAATCTATACCTAAACCCATTTCCATGCTTAGATACGTCCATAGCCACATTAATCATCACACATATTAGATCAACATATATAACTCCAGATTACACTTACCACAATAGAGACAAGCTAACCTGCTCCAAATCCCAAGAAAATGAAAAGAAAATTCAAAAACCCACATACTCACCAAGAGGAAGACACTACTGACATATCTCAAGATTCCACTCCTTCTTCCACCTCATTTAACATCGATGGCTCAGTCACTTCCCACTCTTCTTCATCATCTAAGAAAAGGTTAGTGGTACAAACACTTTACTAATTACACATCCAATTAATTATATTTCCTAATGATTAATGACCATAATTTCCCACTACTCAATCCGATCTTGAATATGAGTTGTTACAAAAATACAAATAATAATGTGAATTGTTTTTGCATATATTGTTAAAGCAGACGAGCAATACAGAAAAGGGTGGTGCAAATCCCAATCAAGGAACCTCATGGATCAAGGCTAAAAGGAGAGAGTAATACACCACCTTCAGATTCATGGGCATGGAGAAAATATGGCCAGAAACCCATCAAAGGTTCGCCTTATCCCAGGTACGTAAGTATAAATATAATCTAATGTAATGTAGCAACTAATTATAAATACTGATATAGTCATATAAAATAAAAATGCATCTTATATGCATAGATCATGATGACAAGCATATTTGGTAATTTTAAGGTTTGTATGTGTGAAAGTAGAAGAAACTGAAAGTAGGTTTGTTTTGTCTGTGTGTGAATTGGAACATGTACAGAGCGTACTACAGGTGTAGCAGTTGCAAAGGTTGTCCAGCAAGGAAACAAGTAGAAAGAAGCCGTGTGGACCCCACAATGCTCATCATAACCTACTCCTCCGACCACAACCATGCATGGCCGGTTTCAAAAACTACAACAAGACTCTCCCTCAAGAAAACCGAACCAGACCCGGTCGAACCGGATGAGAAATTTGCAGGCCACTTGGTCTTGGACGATGAGTTGGGGTGGTTGGGAGAGATAGACACAAAGTCATCAGCTATTCTGGAGAGTCCAATAATGGCGGAGTTTGATGCTGACATGGCGTCCGTGTTTTTGCCGATGGAGGAAGAAGATGAGTTGCTTTTTGCTGACCTTGGAGAGTTGCCGGAGTGTTCTACGGTGTTCCGGCATGGGCTGTTGGATGCAAGACGGCGGTTAACGGGTCCATGGTGTGGGACCACAACTTGACAAAATGGTGCCCCATTTGACACGTTCTTCGTGCGTACCTACACAAGAAAAAGATACTACATTCTATTTTATTCTACTTTTTTTCTTGTTTTCAGATTGTCGTTATTTTAATTTTTTAAAATTTTAATTTTCTTTATTTTGTTGAGATGAGTAGAAAAATGAAGATAGAAGAAACGAAGAGTAAGGTTTGGGTGTGAATGGGAAGAGAGGATTGGGGAAGGAAATGATGTGGCAAATATGTCCCAGTTATCAACGTGGTTTGTAATTAACATAACTTGGTCTTTCCTTATGAGCAGCTTGCGCCATGTTACTTTCAAGATGTTAATTTATGTGTTTTGTGGCGGCATCCATTTCTTCTTCGCTGACTTTTTGAATATCTACATGTATAAGTCTAGAATAGGGTTCAAACCCCGGACACTCCATTTATTCACCTTAAAAAGGATGAATTCTAGCCATTAGGTCACTTGACAAAAAAAAAAACCATATCTTAAATGCACTCATCTACTAAATGACATCTTATTTAGAGATGTTACACTATACTCTTTCCTTACCTTGAAATGAACATCATCTAATCTCTCTTATAAGTAAAAAATTATAGATTAGCACATTGATTGTTATCTAAAAAATTGTTTAAGTGGTCGAAAATAGTGTATTTTTATTACAAAAAATATATTAGAAAAGATATCATTTTCAAAAAAATTAAATTACATTCTTCTTTTCTCTTACGTTAAATTATGGTAGATGTTTCATAAGATTTACTCCTTATAAGTCTCAAGTTGTAGATGCTTTAGTTGAGGACATTAAGGTCACCTCTTCGATGTGGCTTCTTGCTATAAAGAAAGAGGACCTTGTATGCACCGAGTGGTTTTCGAATCCTCCACTTTACTTTAAGAGTAGTGATGTTTTAACAACTTCTTTACTCATCCAACATCTTTCAAACATCTGGAAAAATGGGACAATTTTGAGACCAATGATAGTCGAATTGTGCGAACACAAGTCAAAGAAATTATACGTAACTGGATTGGAAAAAAGACTGTGGATTCTCATTTTTATATTGTCAGGTTTCAGGTTTGTAAGAGTTTGAATGAACTGATGCTAGTTTGTTGTCCTTGGTTTGGTTATGTCCTTTTGGCTTTTGAACAATCTATGTGTATGGTCAACTATGTATGTGTTAGCTTTTCTCTCAAATATGGTTTTCGACAATGGATGGGGAATGCCCCAATTCAAGTGTCTCAATCTGTTTGTAATGCTTGTTGTTTAATTTATTGAATGAAGTTGTTTTACCGTCAAAAAAAAAAACTATTTTGGTACAACAGTTGGATTGTACGTCCATATCTAAAATAAATCAAATCCCAAAGACAAAACAAATTGATGAACAAATTCTGAGACAGATCAAAATTCAAGATCCAAACCCTATTTCAGATTTTAGACGTCAAGATGATGAAGAACATGTTTCGGCTTCTAAAGTTCGAAAACAACCAATACCCAAAACTGTACAAAAGAAACCAGAAGAAGAAAAAAAACGCAAATGAAACATCAAATGTTCAAGCAAATGCGAACTAACCTCTTGTTTAAATGTTGGAAATGTCTCAAGTGCAATATATTTGTTAAAAGTCAAGATTTTTTTTTCCTCAAGGGAGAAGTCTAGAGTAATACTCTTGGCAAAAAGCAAACTAATATAACAATTAACATACTAGCATTTCCCTTCAAAAAAATATATTCGAACAACTAAACTTCAAATACCACACAATGTAACAACATTTAACTATGAATAAGATTATATATATATATATATAAAGAGAATACATGGTTTTGGACTGACTACACCATTTTTAATTATACCCTTAAATAAATCGGATAGACACCCGTTATGCTGGTTTCCAATAATGCTTTTAAGTATGATGGAATCAACAAAAAAATTCTCGCCAATTTATACATTTAGCCAATTAGATCAATTTAGATCGGGACGACCCATTTCACAACTCTATTTTCGTCATTATAAGCATCTAAAATGAAGATAGCTATTTTTGGATACTTAAATGGGTCTCACGTGTAAACCACTGTTAACCTTTCCCTTTTTTAATATTAGTATCTAATAAGCATTAAATCCCTCAAACTCAGCATCCCACACAATTTTTTTAAATGAGACATACTAATTTTTTTTTGGGTTAATAGGTCTTTACCCCCCTGTAATATAGGTCATTTCCGGTTTTCCCCCTGAAAAATATTTTTGTTTTGATTTACCCCCCTAATAGGCCAAACAAAAACGAAAACTTCTTGAAAAGAAAAATTGGTTTTTGTTTGGTCTATTAGGGGGTAAATCAAAACAAAAATATTTTACAGGGAGGTGAATCAAAATAAAAAGCTCAGCTCGAAGGACACACACCCTCAAAACACCGTAAACTCAAACCAGAGCTAGCGACAACGAGTATGGACCCGTATAACAGAGCCGGCCACCAATAGAAATCACCCACAACAACCCCCCACCTCCTCACCTAAGCAACACCAACCACCACCACACATTATCACCCCCACCACCCCGCTTCACCACCACACATCAACAACACCACCACCACCACACATCACCACCACCACAACCACCACTGCATCACCGCCTTCACCACCACCCCATCACTACGCCGCCAAACAGCCTCACCAAGAAACAAACAATAATAGTATTACTAATTAACAATCAATATTATTCCTTTTTAAACATTAACGATCAATAACTTGTTACCATTACATTTTAATTTTTTAATATTAAAAAAAATGTGAGTCTCACAAGATTTAAGATCTCAATGATATCTTGAGTCTTATATGTTATACACTATTCAGTCATTATTATAAGCAAAAATCTAGCTTTTATAGGATTCATTTTAATGGTATTTTTCTTCTTCTTTGGAATGCATCTTAAAAATCTAGACTCACATTGGGATGGCGCAAGACTCGAGATTGAATTAGCGACCGAACTTAACTCTTGAGCATATAACTCCCACCTTCTCTTGCAAACCCTAAGAAACAGCCATCGAACTCAGTCCTCCCCATCGAATCTTTGCATTCTCGTGCGAATTGCTACACACCGAACGCTTCCTCTTTCTCTGCGACAGGTAGTTTTCTTAGCTAGCGATGCCTGTTTATGGGTACTTTGTTTATGCATCGATTGCTAGTATGATAGTATTGAATGTTTCCAACTAGTAATTAGGACCCTTGAATTAAGTTATGTTTGTTACTTCTAACTTCTATGACCTGCAATTGCATCTTCCTTGAAAGAAACAATCTTGGTTGCAAATGGATGATTTTATAAGTTCTGTTAAGGCTTAGTAATGAAGATCTCCTGAATTTGGTTAAGTTTCTTAGAACTAGTGATATACAACTGTGAATTTTATTTTTGTAGCTGTAATGGTAAGACCGACAGTGTTGTATAAAACGAAGTGTTGGGTGGTATAACAACATGGGAATAAAATAAGTGTAGCACAGATGAGGATGTTGTGTTGGATGTGTGGTAGGATTAGACGAGATAGGATTACAATCGACAACATTAAAGAGAGTTGAGTAGAACCTATAGAAGAATAGATGGTGGAAACTATGTAAATTTTGTAGTAAGGAGAGATCAAATGGAGGATGGTCAGATCACTAGAGGTAAAGGAAGATCTAGAAAATTATAAGGGAAACTATTAAGAAATATCTAGCGATTAATGAGTTGGGTAGAAATATGGTTTATGATAGAACATTATGGCGTAATTTGATTCATGTAGCCGAACCCACTTAGTGGGATAATGCTTGGTTGTTGTTGTTGTCATTGGTATAGTATCTAACTGCATTCATTGTCATCACTCATGAATAGGTTTCTCAAAGTTTTTTAGCTTTCCTTCAATTGTTTCATTTCATTGCATAGTATTCCTACTACTTATAGGCATCCACTCAACACTGAGTTTGGCTGTGTTCTATTTTGAATGTGATGATTTGTATATCCTTTGGTCATATGAAATAATTTGCTATCACAGTTTTGAGACCATGCCCTTTTCTGATTGTCCCTTCATCAATTTAATTCCACATGTTACTATGTTAGCATAGTAGTTATAATCTTATATTATTAGATTTGAGAAATGCTGCTAGACTATGCAATACCTTTGTCATCTTTGTTGGCTAGTAGAATTTTCGAGGACTTAATTATGATTTGTGAACCGTTACGAAAGCTTCTAGAAGTTCAGTATTCTTCATCGAAATTGCAGTTTCTTTCTTCAAATTCTGCCATATATATACATATTAAACAATATCATTCAACCTTTAGGATTTGAATAAATGTCTATCATAAGAGAGTACAAAAAGCAAATAGAGATCAATGCAATTCCAATAAACCAATTTTTTTTCTTTCTTTCGCATCTATCATGCTAAGTATGCTATAACCAATTCTAATTCTAACTTTTCTTTATCAAGTGCAGATGGCAGGCAAAGATCAGGGTAAAGAAAAACCTTCCAAGAGTCGTCAATCGAAACAGCATCTCAAAAGTTCAATACATAAAAATCCGTCTTCTTTAAAACCTTCTGCATTATCTCATACTACTACTCTATCACCTAGGACGTCTCATGATGCACCTCGTCTTGGGATATCTCTTGTTGCACGCCGTCTTAGGTCATCTCGTGCTGCACCTCCTCCTGTGACATCTCATATTCCACCTCCACCTAAGGCATCTCGTGTTGCACCTGCTCATAATACATCTCAAGTTCCACCTCCTCCTAAGGCATCTCGTGTTGCACTGGCTCATAATACATCTCAAGTTGTGCCTCCTCCTAAGGCATCTCATGTCGCACCTGCTCATAATACATCTCATGTTGCACCTTCTAGTACATCTCATGCTGCACCATCTTTCAGGACATTTCATGCTACACCTCCTTCTAGTACATCTCGCGTTGCACCTTCTAGGACATCTCATGTCACACGTCTACCTAGGACATCTCATGTCACACCTCCACCCTCAACAAGAGGGGTAGAATCACCATCTCATTCCGAAGGAGCACACACCCCAGGATCTAGTGAAACTATTGTTGCATCTGAGACACAAAGCAATGGTGGCAAGAAAACTTTATACCTTGATGGACAAGGGTATGTGTATTCATATATATTTTCAGTTATTTCAGTATACTTTATGTAAACTTCATAACTATTGACCTGTATTGTTTGTAGATTTTTGCCTTCGCATCCTGCGGCTAATGGGATCGGAGATATCATCAGGACTAATTTTACTGAGCCATGGCCCTCATGGAAAAAGATACACGTTGATACAAGAGACTTGTGGTTTGCAGAATTTAAGGTATGTTTCATATATAATTAGGTTTAATTTTGATATCTATATTTATGAGTTAATTTATCTAACTGTTTCTTTTTATATTTATAGAAACAATTTTCTTTTTGTCCACCGGATGATGTGTGGGCTAGAAAGAACTTTGAAAGACGAGGTGCAACAGTATTGAAAAACAATCTAAACAAGGTCCGTAGCCAAATGAATAGACCAACATGGATTCTTCCAGCTGTGTGGAGTACATTATGTGATCATTGGGGAACTCGTGAATTTAAAAAGAAGAGCATACAAGCAAAAAAAAATCGAGCATCTGACCGTGGAGGTTTTGGAGGGTCCTTTCACACCTGTGGCTCAATCACCACATCCCAACATAGAGCTAATATGGTTAAGTTTCCTTTCTTTTTCTTTATTTTAACGTTTATATATGATTCAATAGTTGCAATGTGTGTGTGTGTTGCTGTGTATAAGTTGAAGGAGTGTGTAAATGCTTATGTGAAATAGACTACATAGCCTCAACTGCGTGTGTATAAATCCCATTTTGCATAATTGATCAAATTCTGCAGTGTGGAAAATTCTGCTGGGTAGAATTCTGCTATGTTAAATTCTGTTTTGTGGATAATTCTGCTATGTATAATTCTGCTTCGTGTAAAATTCTGGTGTGTGAAAATTCTGCTTTATGTAAAATTCTGATTGACGTTTATATAAATTATGAATGGGGTGTTTGAAACATTTGGAATTGCTGTTATGAAGTGTATATAAATTCTGCCATATAAATTATGAATTCTTTGATGGTTTATATAAATTATGAATGGGGTGTTTGAAACGAATCTGGATTTGCTGCTGTAGTTCACACAGTTTGCCGCAGTAGCTAATCTCAGCCATCAATCCATGATCAGACGGTTTCAAATTCACAGCACAGATTTTCAACAATTTCACACAATGTCAGATCTTGATCGTTCACTTTAGATCGGACGGCTGAGATTTGCTACTGCGGCAAACTGTGAATTTGCTACAGCAGCAAATCCAAGTCAGGGGATTGAAGAAGTGTTTGAACCTTTTGAGGTTGCAACTTGCAAGTGTTATTCTAATCATTATTCTTCCAATGCCATGTTTGAAGTCTGGTTGCAGATTTGAGTTGTCTTTGAGAATATATTATATCCTAACATGTTTTTTAATTTATATTCTTTTTTTTTTTAGACGGAATTGAATGGCACCCCTCCCAATCCTTCAGATTTGTTTCTTTACACACACCGGCATCGTAAGAATAACACTTGGGTTGATAGAAGATCGGAACATGTGCACGTAATGCGCTCTCAACTTTAAATTGTATATTGTTTCTTATTTATTATGTTGGTTTTATTCTATTTTAATGTGATTCAAAATATCAATTAGGCTTAATATTTGTGTTAACAGGGAGAGTTTACACAAAGATTGGAAGAATTGACCCAAGCATCGTCTTTGCAAGGGACTCCCCCACCAAAAGAATTAGATGTGTGGTGCGAGGTTGCAGGAATAAACAAAGGACGAGTGTATGGTCTTGGAATGGAATCTACTGTATTAGTAGGGAGGGGGAGGCCAAATTATCGTGGCTCATGTTCTTCATCGACTGAGTGGGTACAAAGGCATGAACTTGAAGAAATGAGAAATGAAAGAGATCAACAAAGACACGAATTTGAGGAAATGAGAAAGGAAAGAAATCAACTTCGTAAGGAATTGGCTAAAACAAATAGAGCTGTTGAGCAAAACAACCAAATGCTAAAACAATTGATGGAAAGCTTGAACTTTCGGCGCATGTCATATACTAGAGACCGAGTTCATGATGATGATGATGAGGTTGGTGATGATGATGAGGCTGGTGGTGAGTATTATGAGGAATTAGATAGTGAATCTGAATGAAAAAAATTATGTTGCATTTTGTTAGGACTAAAACATACGATGTTTATATGATGTATTTTTTTATGAGTACCTTCAAGCACTTAATATTAAATGTTTAATTGGCCACTAGTTAAAAAAAAAAATTCCATCTATTAGAGACGGAAGTAGTGACAGAAAATTAATCACTAAAGTCTATCAGTTTAAATGTGTCTCTAAATACGGTCGTCTCTATAAGCCTTTTTTTTCTAGTAGTTGTTATATAAATTATGTTTTGCAAATATTTATTAATTGTGCACAACAGCCCAGCAGTAAACAAGACTAATACCATGTGATGTAGGGCATAGGCTACGGTGCATGACCTTCATGGGTCTCCTACCGGTGCAAGACTTGATTTTTTATTTTTTATTTTTGTTGCAAAAGGAATGTTATCTATTGGATGTAAGTTGAATATTTTCAATGGTTGAGATTAATAGGCTAAGTGACCCACTATCTTTGTATTCTTTTTAACATATATGTTGATTTAATAAATGCATTTGATTTTGAATTCAATTTTTAGAAAGGGTGTTTTTGACATTGTTGAAAAATTGAAAAAAATTCCCGGTAACATAATACATTCCATCTCCATTCTCTTCTAGTCAAAATCCCAGCAAGCAATGTTCTTGACAATTTGATGAAAATGGTAGTGTAGAATGGGTACAATAAAAACAACAAAACTTCTTTAATTTACCACAATTTCCTCTGACAAACAGATTACAAATTCACTTATAAAATTGATACTTCGATGAGGTTACAACAAAGAGTAGTAGAAAATGAAAACCACTTTCTTCACATAAATATCTTCAGATCTGTGGACCTATAGATTTTAGATTGAGATTCAACACAGTTGGAAGAGGGGGAAGGAGTCTTTTTTTGCAGGAAAGGAAAGAAGGATCGCAGATTGAAAGTGGGTGTATGCCTTGATCTCACAGACTGGATGTTGCTATTTTAATTAAACTGAAATATCAAATTTGCCCTTAAAATTATGGAATTAACTGATATTTACAATATTAGTTTCTATAATTTAAATAATAAAGCTTACCCACTACTGTCCTGTGAGCTTACCTCAATATTGGTAAGACAATGCATTATTATATGCAGGGGTCGGAGTTCGAACTCCGGACACCCCACTTATTCACCTTATAAGGTGAATTCTAACCACTAGAC